>Ga0247727_10004745_pt1 | contig 28470 bp, 18 predicted proteins | sample WisWelCaveWW1625_FD_202498 | JGI IMG/M metagenome (GOLD analysis project Ga0247727, IMG submission 202498) | Biofilm microbial communities from Wishing Well Cave, Virginia, United States - WW16-25 | ecosystem: Environmental > Aquatic > Deep subsurface > Groundwater > Cave microbial mat | place...
GCAAATAACAATTTTTCCCCAACTCTCTCCGTCTCCACCAAAAACCTCGGCGACAAGATCGAAATCTGCATTCGCGACAACGGCAACGGCATTCCAATTGACATTCGCGAGAAAATTTTTAATCCTTTCTTTACAACGAAGCCGGCGGGACAGGGCACAGGTTTGGGTTTGTCGATCAGCTACGACATCATCGTGCAGGAGCACAAAGGCGAGATCAAAGTGGAAACGGAGGAGGGAAAGTTCACGGAGTTTGTGGTGCGGCTGCCGAGAGGTGCGTAGAGCAGAGAACAGAGGGCATGGCGGCTAATAAAAATTTTCAGATTTCATGGCGCGGCTGCTGAAGATTTTTAGCGCCGAACGCCAACGCCGGCGGCGTGAGAGGTTTATAGCCAACGCCATCACAAAAAATTCAAAACGCCGGCGGCGTGACATGCGCAAAAAACAAGAGGTGAATTCAATGAAAACCCCCAATACCCCAAAAGAATGGTGCGAACTCGTGATGCGCGGCGCCATGATTTTCGCGCTGCTGCAACCGGTTCAAAACCTGCATGCCCAAAATCCCGCTCGCGGGATCAAATTTGAGCGCTTCTCGCGGGAGCAGGGGCTCTCGCAAAGCTCGGTCTTTTGCATCCTGCAAGACCGGCAAGGGTTTATGTGGTTTGGCACGCTGGATGGGCTGAATAAATATGACGGTTACAATTTTACCGTTTATAAGCATGACGCGCTGGATTCAACCTCATTATCAGATAATTTGGTCACGTCAATCTATGAAGATTCCGCTTCACGCAACATGCTCTGGATTGGAACGGGTGGCGGACTCAATCGATTTGATCGCGCCACAGAGCGATTTACCCACTTTGTCAACGACCCGAAGAATCCCCACAGTCTAAGTAACAACAGTATCCGGTCAATTTATGAAGACCACGCCGGTACGCTCTGGATTGGAACATCGGGCGGCGGCCTCAATAAATTTGATCGTGAGAAAGAGCGATTTATCCGCTATGTCAACGACCCGAAGAATCCTCGCAGTCTAAGCAACAACAGTATCTGGTCAATTTATGAAGACCACGCCGGTACGCTCTGGATTGGAACACGGGGCGGCCTCAATAAATTTGATCGCGAGAAAGAGCAGTTTACCCACTTTGTCAACGATCCGAAGAATCCCCACAGTCTCAGTCACAACGACATCTCGTCAATTTATGAAGATCACGCCGGCACGCTTTGGATTGGAACACGGGGCGGCGGCCTCAATAAACTTGATCGCGAGAAAGAGCAGTTTACCCGCTTTGTCAACGACCCGAAGAATCCCCACAGTCTCAGCAATAATCATGTCTTGTCAATTCTTGAAGATTCGGCTTCACGGAACACGCTCTGGATTGGAACAAAGGGCGGCGGCCTCAATAAGCTTGTCCCTTCGGCAAGCTCAGGGCAAGCCCTGAGTCCTGCCTCGAGCGGGAGCGAAGGATCAGATCGTCCCGATTCTCCGGTGAATAAAAATAATGAGACAGCGGGACAATTTACCCGCTTTGTCAACGACCCGAAGAATCCCCACAGTCTTAGCGATAATGCTGTCGCTTCACTCTATGCAGACGACTCCGGCATATTCTGGATTGGAACGGAAGTCGGCGGTCTCAATAAATTTGATCGCGACAAAGAACGATTTACTCATTTTGCTAATGCTCCGGACAATCCGAACAGTCTTAATAATAATACGGTCATGTCAATTTATGAAGATTCCGCTTCACGGAACACGCTTTGGATTGGAACCTGGGGCGGCGGCCTCAATAAATTTGATCGCGAGAAAGAGCAATTTACCCACTTTGTCAACGACCCGAAGAACCCCCACAGTCTCAGCAATAATCATGTCTTGTCAATTCATGAAGATTTTCTCGCCACGGCGGGACGGAACACGCTCTGGATTGGAACGTACGGCGGCGGCCTCAATAAATTTGTCGCTTCGGCAGGCTCAGGGCAGGCTCTGAGCCCCGCTGCTGGCGCGGGCGAAGGATCAGATCGAGAAAAAGCGCAATTTACCCACTATGTCAACGACCCGAAGAATCCTCACAGTCTAAGTGACAACAGTATCTGGTCAATTTATGCAGATTCCGCTTCACGGAACACGCTCTGGATTGGAACGTATGGCGGCGGCCTCAATAAACTTGTCCTGAGCGAAGGCGAGGGATCAGATCGAGAAAAAGGGCAATTTACCCGCTTTGTCAACGATCCGAACAATCCCCACAGTCTCAGCAATAATCTGGTCTCGTCAATTTATAAAGATCACACCGGCACGCTCTGGATTGGAACGGCTGGTGGCGGCCTCAATAAACTCGTGCTGAGCCCCGCCTCCAGCGGGGTAAACTTCGGCGAAGGATCAGATCAGGAAAAAGAGCAATTTACCCACTATGTCAACGACCCGAAAAATCCCCACAGTCTCAGTCACAATATGGTCTTTTCAATCTATGAAGCTTCTCTCTCGCTTCGCGGGGCGGGACGAAGTACGCTCTGGATTGGGACGGCTGGCGGACTCAATGAATTTGATCGCGAAACCGGACGATTTACACGTTATACCGAGAAAGACGGTCTTCCCAATAATGCGATTATTGGAATATTGGAAGATAACAACGGCCATTTATGGTTGAGCACGAATAAAGGAATATCCCGCTTTGATCCGTCCCGTCCGGCGGGAAAAACTTTTCGCAACTACGACGTCAGCGATGGTTTGCAAAGCAATGAGTTTAACGCGTCGGCCTACCATAAAAGCAAAAGCGGCGAAATGTTTTTCGGCGGCATCAACGGCTTTAATATGTTTCATCCGGACAGCATTAAAGACAATCCTTACCTCCCGCCGGTGGTGATGACCGCCTTCAAACGCTATAACACCGACGAGACGGAAGGAATTGCGATTGAAGAAAAGGGCATTTCTGAAAAGCACGAAATCGAGCTCTCCTACAAAGACAATATCCTGAGCTTTGAGTTTGCCGCGCTGAGTTTTCGCCGCCCCGAAAAAAATCAATACGCTTATAAACTGGAAGGCTACAGCGACAAGTGGATTCACCTTGGCGCCAAGCGCGATGTTACTTTCACTAATCTCGATCCGGGCGAATATACCTTGCGGGTGAAAGGCTCCAACAACGACGGCGTTTGGAATGAAGAAGGCACGTTGCTCAAAATCACCATCACGCCACCGTGGTGGCGCACGCGTTGGGCGTATTCGATCTATGCGCTGCTGGTGATGACGGGGGTTTTCGCCACGGATCGGGTTCAACGGCGGCGCCTGCTCAAAAAAGAGCGCGAGCGGGCGGAAGCGGAACGCAAAGACCTTGAGTTAAAAAAGGCCGCAGAGCTCAAAGTCGCTTATGAGCGTTTGACGGAGGCGCATCAGAATTTGAAAGCCACGCAGCAGCAGCTCATCACGCAGGAAAAACTCGCCTCGCTCGGCCAGCTCACCGCCGGCATCGCGCACGAGATCAAGAACCCGCTGAATTTTGTGAATAACTTTGCGGTGCTGTCGGTGGATTTGATGAAAGAACTAAACGAAACGTTGGCGCGACAAAAAGACAAGCTGGGCGAAGAGGTTGTGGCAGAAATTGAAGACATTCTCGCGACGCTGGAACAGAACGCCGAGAAGATTACTCACCACGGCAAGCGCGCGGACGGCATCGTCAAGAGCATGATGCAGCACGCGCGCGGCTCTTCCGGCCAGCGCGAGCTGGTTGATATCAATCATTTGCTCGACGAAGCGGTGAATCTCACGTATCACGGCATGCGCGCCAATGATGCTTCGTTCAATGTCACGATTGAGAAAGAATATGATGAGTCGATTGGCAAACTCGAAGTCGTGCCGCAGGATATGAGTCGTGTGTTTCTCAATATCGTCAATAACGCGTGTTATGCAACGCAACAAAGAAAAAAAGATAAAAAAAGCGAAAAAGATGAATTTTCGCCGACGCTTTCAGTCTCGACGAAAAACCTCGGCGACAAAATCGAAATCCGCATTCGTGACAACGGCAACGGCATTCCCGCAGAGGTTCGCGAGAAAATTTTTAATCCTTTCTTTACAACGAAGCCGGCGGGACAGGGCACAGGTTTGGGTTTGTCGATCAGCTACGACATCATCGTGCAGCAGCATCGCGGGGAGATCAAAGTGGAAACGGAGGAAGGAAAGTTTACGGAGTGCGTGATTAGCTTGCCGCGAGAAGTGCAGCGAAAAGGTTGAAAATTGGTTTCATCCAAGCTGAATGCGCCAGCACGGCAACTCAAGCCAACAACCGTTCTATTTCTTCAAGGGAGATTCCTGTCATCTCGGCCATCTGTTCTTTGCCAAAACCTTTTTGTTGGAAATAGCACCACTGGTCAATGGTTGACTCCAGCTCGGCTTCGGTTTTGTTGAATTTGGGCAGCTCGATGAAATAGTGCCGAATCTCATCAAGATAACGATTGTTGGAAATGGTTTCGCGGAATTCGTGGCAGGAGAGATAATGCTCGAACTCACGAAACATGGTGAAATCGACGATGGTGATGGCGATGACCTGGTTGAGCTTTGGATAGTCTTCGCCCGCCGGAATCTGGCCGACGTAAGCTTTGCACGCATTGTATTGGATGCGTTTGCCGAAGCCCTCGGCATACTGCACTTGCATCTCAACCACGAACTCCACGCCGCGATGGTCGCGGCATTTCACATCCAGATAACTATCTTTCAAGGTCGAGATTTTCGGCGCTTGACAGGAAGGAAAGTTTATGGAGTTATGATGAACATCGTACAGGAACGCGGGCAATTTTTTTCAGCCTTCAAGCTTAACGTGTGGAATCAGTTTAGATTTCTTCAGCATGCAACTTGCGCCAACTTTGACCCAAAGAAATGTGTATTTTTAGTTAGGCACGCAAACAACGACGGCATGCGGAATTCGCCTCATCACTTATAGACTTCGACAAGGAGGAGCAGCGATGGAAACGATTGCAAAAGGCGCCGACGGCTATTATCATCCCGCCAATGAAGATGAACTCATCCGATTGCTTCGGCGCGCCAGCGAGAAAAAATTGCAAGTCCGCGCGCGCGGCTCCGGACATTCGGTGGGCCGTGCGATTTATACGGACAATTTCAGCGCGAGCGAAAGCGCTCCCAACGGCATCGATCTCATGCTCGATCAACTCAGCTTCGATCCGAAAAATCCCAACGACAAAGTTCGCATCGACGCCGCGAAAAAAGAAGTGCGCGTCAAAGCCGGTTGCCATCTCGGGTTCGATCCGTATGATCCGGCGGGCGTCTCGAGCTGGCAGAACAGTTTGCTCTATCAACTCGATCAAGCGGGTTTGGGCGTGGCAGACTTGGGCGGGATCATTCATCAAGCCGTGGGCGGCTTTGTCGCCACCGGCTCTTCCGGCGGCTCATTGCAGGATTCTTTCGGCGAGGCGATCATCGGTCTCAAGCTCATCGACGGCACGGGCAAGCGGCACGAGCTGACGCGCGCGAGCGGCGATGACAAATTCTTCGCAGCCGGTGTTGCGATGGGATTGCTCGGCATCATTACCGAGGTCACGTTTTCTCTCGTTCAAACTTTCAACATTACCGGCGAGCAATCGACCACGGACATCGACAAAACTCCGATTGATTTGTTCGGCAATGGCGCGAACAACAAACCCAGTTTGGAAAAATTCCTCTATCAAAAAGATTTTCCCTACATTCGTTTGATGTGGTGGCCGCAGCAAAAGGTCGAGCGCTTCGTGGTGTGGAAAGCCAAACGCATGGAAGCCGGAGATTACAACGCCGCGACCGGCACGCCGCAAAATTTCAAGCCGCAACCGTATTGGGAGTTTCCCCGCTTCGGAAAATTCAATTTCAAAACCGGGCGCTTTCGCCAGTCTGACATTCCCAGCGAGGGCCCTGCTGAATTGATGGCCGAAGGCGCCGGCGGGTTGTTCTACAGCATCGTGGGCAATTGGCACCAAGCTGTCGCTTTGCTCAAGCCGGGCTTTCTCGTCAAATGCGCGCTGAAGTTTGTCGATTGGTTGTATCCCAAAAATATTTTACCCGCGGTGCTCAATGCGTTCAATCCGCGCGATACCGATCCCGATCCGGTGAGCGGCAAACCTTCCGGCCCGCAAAAGTTTTGGGATTATTATTGGAGCAGCTTGCCGATGGATAATCGCGTGGACGACAAGCTTGTGCCCACGGACTTCACCGAAATTTGGATTCCCATTTCGCGCACTGCAGAAGTCATGAGCACGCTGCGCGATTATTATCGGAAAGCCGGGTACAAAGCCACCGGCTCATTTTCGTGCGAGCTTTATGCGGCAAAGAAAAGCGACTTCTGGCTCAGTCCGTCGCACGGCGAGGACATGTTTCGCGTCGATATTTTCTGGTTCGGCTACAACGCGGGTGATCCTCAGAAAGTTTACTATCCGCAATTCTGGAATTTGCTCATGCCGAAATTTTCCTGCCGTTTTCATTGGGGCAAGTACATGCCCGTCGATCCGAGTTATCTGCGCCAGCAATATCCGAAGTGGGACGCCTTCATGGCGCTGCGCGAGGAGATGGACCCGCAGCAGATTTTTGTGACCACTTATTGGCGCGAGCGTTTAGGCATTGCCAAAAAGTAAGCGCGCCATCCACGTTTCTTCACCATTTTCGGAAGGAGGAAAAACATGTTACGTGCACGAAAAATTGCCTGCAGCGCGGCAATAGCGCTGAGCTTGAACGCCGCGCTCTTGTTCGCGCAAACCGCTGCGTTGCGTGGCGAAGTTTCAGATGCAAAAACCGGCGAGCTGCTGCCGCAGGCCAACGTCATGGTCAAAAACACTGCCGTGACTGTGGGCGCCGCTTCAAATTTGGCGGGCCGATTCGAAATTAAAAATCTCAGCGCCGGCGCTTATAGCGTGAGTGTTTCGTTAATGGGATATGAAAAGCAGATGGTCGAACGTCTGGTGTTGCTCGCCGGCGAAGAAAAAGAATTGAATTTGAAACTGGCGCCGGCCGCAATTCAGCTCAACCCCGTGGTGACCTCGGCTTCGCGACAACAAGAAAAAGCGTTGGAAGCGCCGGCGGCCATTGCGGTGGTGGAAACAGAAGAGGTGCAACGCCGCTCGGCCTTGACGATGATCGATCACGTGCGCAGTTTGCCGGGCGTCGATGTGGCGAGCAATGGCCTGGTGCAAAGCAGCATGGTGGTGCGCGGATTCAACAGCCTGTTCTCCGCCAATCTGCTCGTGCTCACGGACAATCGTTACGCGAATGTGCCGTCGTTGCGCGTGAACAGCTACAACTTGATTCCGATTAGCAACGAGGACGTCGCGCGCCTCGAAGTTGTTTCGGGCCCAGGCTCGGCGCTTTATGGTCCGAACTGCGCCAACGGCGTGCTGCACATCATCACGCGCTCGCCGTTTGAATCTGCGGGCACGACCCTTAGCGTGGGCGGCGGCGGACGCGATTTGTTAAACGTCTCACAGCGCGGTCCGGGCGGCGGAAGCAATGTCTACAGCGCAGCGCTGCGGCATGCGGGCATTCTCAATGAGAAGATCGGCTACAAAATTTCAGCGCAATATAATCGCGGCCAGGACTGGCAGACCTATTTGCCGGTTGACGTTGCGCCCCGCAAGCTTGTATTCGGCTATCAAACCGCATCAGGCAAGGTGACGCAGGGCGACTCCGTTTTCAATCAACCAAATTTCAATGTCGAAAAAATCGCCGGCGAAGCGCGCGTGGATTTTCGCATTAATTCGAAAACGAACCTCGTCGTGAATGCCGGCGTCAATCGCATCGATCAAATCGATCTCACCACGGTCGGCGCGTTTCAAGTGAAGGATTGGACCTATAGCTATGCGCAGGCGCGCTTCACTTACAAAAATCTTTTCGCGCAAGGATTTCTCAACGCCAGCGACGCCGGCGAGACATTCGGATTGCGTACCGGCAATTTCACGTTGGACAATTCTAAATTGTTCGTCGGGCAAGTGCAGCACAGTTATGCGTTGAGCGCTCGGCAACGGTTCACATACGGTTTGGATGCGCAGCTTACGCGGCCGGAGACGAAGGGCACGATTCATGGCCGCAATGAAGAGGTGGATAGCATCGATGAGATCGGCGTGTACTTGCAATCCGAAACGAAAATTTCCTCGAAGCTGGATTTCGTAGCCGCAGCCCGCGTTGACGAACACAATCATCTCGAGCCGCAATATTCTCCGCGCGCCGCGGTGGTGTTCAAACCCGCGCCGGCGCATAACTTTCGTGCGACGTACAATCGCGCGTTTCGCACGCCCACGCCCGCGACGTTCTTTGTCGACATTCTCGCGGAAAATATTCCCAACCCGTTTAATCCCGCCAGGCCGTTGCTTTCGATTCGCGCGTTCGAAACGCCGGGCGCGTTGACTTTTCGCCGCAGCAGCGATGGCCGTCCGCTTATGATGACGCAGCTCTTGCCGCCGGGGCTTGGCTATGTTCCAGCCACGGTCAACACCGTGTGGCCGGCGTTGCGGCAAATTTTGATTCTCGGCTCGCCGGCGGAATTGCAAGCGTTGCTTGCCGCCACTTTGCCGCAAGCGCTCGGCAGTGAAGTCTCGGGCGATTTGCGGCGCTTGAATACGCTCACCGGCGGCTTCGATTTGGTGGCCGAGGTGAAAGATCGGCCCGCCCTCAAGCCGGAGATCAACAACACGTTTGAGTTGGGCTACAAAGGCGTGCTCGGTGAAAAGCTGCTCGTGGGCGTGGATATTTATCACACGCAGTACAAAGATTTTCTGAGCGAGCTGCAAACGCTAAATCCGAATGTCTTCGCGAATCCGGCGCAACTGGCGGCGGCGTTGCAGCCAACTGCGATCGCACTCACGAGTTTTTTTATCGCGCAAGGTCTGCTCATCGAGCAGGCACAAGCGCAAGCAACTGCGATCATCACGGGTTTGGTCACGAGCGCGGCGCAATTGCCGCTCGGCGTCGTTTCGCCGGAGCAGATCGCGAACGACACCGATGTGATTCTCACCAATCGCAACTTCGGCAATATTTCGGTGAATGGTTTGGATTTGAGCTTGACATACTTTGCGAATTCGCGCTGGGCGTTTTCCGGCAGCTATTCTTTTGTCACCAAACAAGGGTTCAATCTTTTTAAACGCGCCAATCGGGTTTATTTCAGCAACGTGGCGGGCGTGGACGACATTGCTTTGAATGCGCCGGCGAATAAAGCCGGCCTCGCGCTGCAATATCGCGATCGCAACAAGACTTTTGAAATTGAATTGCGTGGCCGTTATGTGGAGGGCTTTCCGATGAAATCCGGCATCTATGCCGGCGAGGTGCAAACGTATTTCGTGAGCGACGCGAATCTCGCGTACGATCTTCCGTTTGCGCACGGCACGCGCGTGAGCCTGACGGCTTTGAATCTTTTTGATAAGAAGCACCGCGAGTTCGTCGGCGCGCCGATGTTGGGAAGGTTGGTGCTGGCGCGGGTGACGCAGGCGTTTTGAGCGAATGGCGAAGCGTGAAGGGTGAAACGAAAGGCATGAACGGAGCGGGTTCGTGTCTTAAAGAAAAAAAGCGCACGCAAAGACGCAGAGCCGCAAAGGTACCGCAAAGAAAAACTCTTTGCGGATTCGTTGCGTCTCTGCGTAAAAGTTTTTGCTTTTCTTGCAACGATTAAACCTTAAAGAGACGAACGGAGGAACCCATGACCACACCTGCGAAAACGATTCATTATTTTGCTTTTTATATGATCTTCGAAGTCGTGATGTTATTGTGGAGTCCGCCGGCACTTTTGCAGATGGTGGGCGTCGATCCCAGCGACGCAGTCTGGCTGCGCGTGATTGCCGGAGTCGTTGCGGGGTTGACAATTTATTACTTCAAAATTTCCCGCGAGCAAATCGTGGCGATGTATCCGATCACGACGTATGAAAGAAGCACGGTCTTCGTGGCCACTGCCGCGCTCTACTTGTTCAATCATCTTCCATTCATCGTGCTGCTCGTCGGCATCGTGGATTTGCTCGGCGCGCTGTGGACGCTGTGGGCGATGAGAAGCGAGGCGAAGAGACTAAAATGATCGATTTGCAGAATTATTTTGCCAAGGAAATTCTTCACGAAGGAGCGAAAACCCTCGTCTATCGTGGCGTGCGCAAAAACGACGGCTTGCCGGTTGTTTTGAAAACTCTGCGGCAGGAATATCCCGAGCCGGAGGCGCTGGCGCGGCTGCGGCACGAGTTTGAAATCACGCGCAAGCTGGAAATTGCCGGCCTCGTCAAATTCCTCGAGCTCGTCGAGCATCACAACAGCGTGGTTTTGGTTGAAGAAGATATCGGCGGTCAATCGTTGCAGATGCTGCTGCAATCACAAAAGCTCGATTTGGAAACTTTTCTATCTCTTGCCGTGCAGCTCGCCGAAACTTTGGGCCGGCTTCATCAGCACGGCATCATCCACAAAGACCTCAATCCCTCCAACCTCGTCGTCAATCTCGCCAAACGCGAGATCAAGCTCATTGATTTCGGCATTGCCACGTTGCTTCCGCAAGAGCATTTGAGCTTGCGCAGTAGCTTTGAAGGCACGTTGGCTTACATGTCTCCCGAACAAACGGGACGCATGAATCGCGCGCTGGATTATCGCACAGATTTTTACTCGCTGGGCGTCACGTTCTATGAAACGCTGACCGGGCAGTTGCCCTTTCCCACGCATGACCCGATCGAGTTGGTGCACAGTCACATTGCCAAAACTCCCGTGGCGCCGGCAGTGGTCGACTCGCGCATTTCGCCCGCGCTTTCTGAGATTGTCATGAAACTGCTGGCGAAAACCGCGGAGGCGCGCTATCAAAGCGGATTCGGCTTGCAGGCCGATCTGGAAAATTGCCGGCAGCAATGGCAGCGCGACGGACGCATCGAAATTTTCCCGTTGGGGCAAGCCGATTTTTCCGAGCGCTTTCAAATTCCGGAGAAACTCTACGGCCGTGAAGCCGAGATCAAAACTTTGTTGGAAGTTTTTGACCGCGTGATGGAAGGCCGGCGCGAGATGATGCTGGTGACCGGTGATCCGGGCATCGGCAAATCTTCCCTGATTCACGAAGTGCAGAAATATCTCGTGCGCGAAAAAGGCCATTTCGTCGCCGGCAAGTTCGATCAGTATCAACGCAATATTCCCTATGCTTCGTTGATTCTTGCCTTTCAGGATTTGGTGCGACAGATTTTAACAGAGAGTCCGGCGAGCTTGCAATATTGGCGCGAGCGCATTCAAAACGCCGTGGGCGTCAACGGCAAAGTCATCGCCGAAGTTATTCCGGAAATCGAGCTGATCATCGGCAAGCAATCGCCGGTGCCGGAACTGTCGCCGGCAGAAGCGCAGAATCGCTTCAATCTCGTCTTTCAAAATTTCGTGGGCGCTTTGCCGGCGCAGGAACATCCGCTCGTCATTTTTACGGATGATTTGCAGTGGGCGGATTTGCCCTCGCTGAAGCTGCTGCAATATCTCATCACCGGAACCGCCTCGCCCTATTTTCTCGGCATCGGCGCATATCGTGATAACGAAGTCGGCGCCGGTCATCCGTTGATGCTCGCCATCAACGAGATCGAAAAGGCCGGCGTGGCTTTCAACCGGATTGCTTTGAAGCCGCTGCAACTCAGCCACATCAATCAATTACTGGCGGATGCGCTGCAATATAAAAACGTAGCGCAGGCGTCTCCGCCTACAGTTGCAGACAAGAGTTCTGCGCTACCTCTTGCCGAACTAATCCTGGCCAAAACTGCGGGCAATCCGTTTTTCGTGAATCAGTTTCTCGCCTCGCTCTACGAAGAGAAGCTGATGTTGCCGGACATGTCGAGCCGCACGTGGCAGTGGGACATGAAGAAAATCCGCGAACGCAACATCACTGACAACGTGGTTGAGCTGATGACGGCAAAGCTGAAAAAACTTCAACCGCAAACGCAGCAGGAGCTGGTGCTGGCGGCTTGCATCGGCAATGAGTTCGAGGCGCAAACGCTGGCGATTATCTCGGAAAAATCAGCCGAAGCGGCGGCGCAAGATCTCTCCGAAGCGCTCGCGCACGGGCTGGTTTTGGCGCTCAACAAAAACCATCACGCCATCGATGGCGACCGCCTCGCCTCAAGAAAAAATGGTGCACTCACGTTTCGCTTCTCCCACGACCGGATTCAACAGGCGGCTTATTCTCTCATCGCAGAAACGGAGCGCAACCAAATCCATTGGCGCATCGGGCAACTACTGCTGAAGAACACGCCGGCGGCCAAGCGCGAACAAAAAATTTTCGACATCGCCGCTCAACTCAACCGTGGCAGCAGCATGCTCGGCTCCGAGGCGGAGAGAATCGAGTTGGCGCAACTGAATTTGCAAGCCGGGCGCAAGGCGAAGCTTTCGACGGCATATGAGCCGGCGCGCAATCTTTTGCAAGCCGGGCTCGATTTGTTGCGCGACGAAGACTGGAGCCAGCACTATGATCTTGCGCTCGATTTGCGCGTCGAGGCCGCGGAAGCCGGCTATCTCTGCGGCGATTATGATACGATGGAAAAATTGGCGGCCGAGGTGCAGCAGCGCGCGAAAAATTTATTGGATCAAGCGCGCGTGTACGTCGTCAAGCTGCAAGCCTTGCTCGGGCAAAATAAATTAAAGGAAGTGATCAGCACCGCGCTGCCCGTGCTGCGGAAACTGGGCTTGCACTATCCCGACAACGCCAACAAGCTGCACGTCGTCATCGAGGTGCTCAAAACGAAATGGGCCTTGGCGGGAAAAAACATCGAGCGCTTGGGCGAGCTGCCGCCGATGACGGATGCGCACCTGTTGGCGGCGTTGCACATCAGCATACGCGTCGGCATGGCTTCCTATTTTGAAAACCCGAATCTGTTGGCGATCACCGCTTTAAAGCCGGTGCGCATGTTTTTGCAGCACGGCAATGCGCCGCTTTCTCCCTTACTCTACACCAGCTATGGCATCGTGCTGTGCGGCGTGCTGAACGATATCGAGGCCGGTTATCGCTTTGGCAAGTTGGGGTTGCGGCTCGCGGAAAAATTTCCAGCCGCGGAATTCAAATGCCGCCATCTTTTTGTGCATGATTGCCTCATCCGCCATTGGAAAGAGCCGGTGCGCGACACGCTCGACTCTTTTCTCGAAGCCTACAAATACGGGCTTGAAGTCGGCGATTTGGAATATGCGGGCTTGGCGATTTTGCAGCATCTGCTCTCCTCCTTTCTCGCCGGCGTCGAGCTGACGAAGCTCGAAGCGGATCGCGAAAAATACGATCATGCCATCAACGCACTCCGCCAAGAGACTTACATCCAGGTGAAAAATCTTTGCCAGCAGCAAATTTTGAATTTCATGGGCAAAGCCGCAGACCCGCTGCGCTTGGTTGGGGAAGTTTATAACGAGGAGATTAGCCTCGCGGAGCATCTCAAAGCCAACGACCGCTATGCGCTGTACGATTATTATTATGACAGGCTTTTTCTCGATTACCTGTTCGAGAATTATGCGCGCGCGCTGGAAGACGCGCAGTTGGCGGTGAAATATTTGGACGCGGTCGGCACCCTGGCGTTGACGTTTGTGAATTGCTACGAGTCTTTGGCCGCGCTGGCGCAGGTCGCCATCGCCTCACCCGCCGAGCAAAAACGTTTGCGGCGCAAAGTGAAAGCGAATCAGAAAAAAATGAAGCAGTGGGCCAAGCACGCGCCGATGAATCATTTGCACAAATATGAGTTAGTGGAAGCCGAGCTCGCGCGCGTGGAGGGACAAAATCGTAGCGCAGACTTCCAGTCTGCACCGGCGCAAAATGCAGGCTGGAAGCCTGCGCTACATCAGAAAGCGATGGGGCTTTATGACCAGGCCATTGCCCACGCCAAAGAAAGCCAACATCTTCGCGAAGAAGCGTTGTCCAACGAGCTGGCGGCAAAATTTTATTTGGCGAGAGGGCAGGAGAAGATTGCCAAAACCTACATGAAAGAGGCGCGCTATCTCTATCACAAGTGGGGCGCGTTTGCCAAAGTGCAACAGCTCGACCGGAAATATGATGAGTTGTTGCAGGAGATGATCACCACCGCTAAAAGCCTCGAGACGACTAAGATCACGAGCACGGGCACTTCCACCGGCACTGGCAGCGGCGCGCTCGACATGCTCTCGGTGTTGAAAGCCACGCAGGCGATCTCAGGCGAAATCGATCTTGAGAAACTGCTGATGAAGATGATCAAGATCGTGGTTGAAAACGCCGGCGCGCAACGCGGCTGCTTTTTGCTGGAGAGTGACGGGCAATGGTTGATCGAAGCGGAAAGCATTGCGGATCAAGATGAAGCCGTGGTGTTGCAATCGCAGCCCATTGCGCCATCCGGAAAAGAGCGCTTGTCCGCGAGCATCGTGCATTATGTCAGCCGCACGCGCGAGACCGTGGTGTTGAGCGATGCGGCGCAGGAGGGCCGCTTTATCAACGAGGCTTATGTGCGACAGCGCCGGTCGCGCTCGCTGCTGTGCAAGCCGGTGATCAAGCAAACGGATTTGATCGGCATCTTATATCTTGAAAACGATCTCTCTGCGAACGTGTTCGTTCCCGATCGGCTCGAAGCGGTGGAGATTCTGTCCTCGCAAATCGCCGTATCATTGGAGAATGCGCGGCTCTACAAAAAGCTGGAACAATACAATCGCACGCTGGAAGAGAAGGTGCAGCAGCGCACCGTCGAGTTGCGGGACAAAAACGCCGAGTTGATACAAACGTTGCAACGCTTGCGCGAAATGCAAAATCAACTCGTCACGCAAGAGAAGCTCGCGTCGTTAGGACAACTCACTTCCGGCATTGCGCATGAGATCAAAAACCCGCTGAATTTCGTGAATAATTTCGCCGTGCTGTCGGTGGATTTGGCGAAAGAATTGCGGGAGGAGATTGAGAAGCGAAGGGGGAAGAGTGAGGGGCGAGGGGAGAAAGGCGAAGAGCGAGGGGAGAAGGGCGAAGATGACTTTGCGAATATTGAAGAGATTATTGACACGCTAGTGCAAAATGCGGAGAAGATCAATCATCACGGCAAGCGCGCGGATGGCATTGTGAAAAGCATGATGCAGCACGCGCGCGGCTCTTCCGGCCAGCGCGAGTTGACGGATATCAATCAATTGCTAGACGAAGCCGTGAATCTCACGTATCACGGCATGCGCGCCAACGACGCTTCCTTCAACATCACGATTGAGAAGGATTACGACGAGTCGATTGGCAAACTCAACGTCGTGCCGCAGGATTTGAGCCGCGTGTTTTTGAATATCGTGAATAATGCGTGCTATGCCGCGTTTCAAAAGCAAAAGGCAAACAGCCCAGATATTTCTATAAAAAATACCAAAGGAGAATCGGGGCAAGCGGCAAATTTCTCGCCGACGCTTTCAGTGAGCACGAAAAATTTGGGCGAAAAGATCGAAATCCGCATCCGCGACAACGGTAACGGCATTTCGGTTGACATTCGCGAAAAAATTTTTAATCCTTTCTTTACGACCAAGCCAACCGGAGAGGGTACAGGATTAGGCCTGTCGATCAGTTACGACATCATCGTGCAGGAGCATCGCGGGGAGATCAAAGCGGAAACGGAGGAAGGAAAGTTTACGGAGTTTGTGGTGCGGCTGCCAACAGCGTAGGCGAGAGGAGAAGGGCGAAAGGCGAAGGGTGAAAAGCACGAAATGTTTTTTCTATTTTCCAAATTCGTCCTTGTTTTTAAATGAAACTTTTGCCAACATGAAGAAGTCATTTGAAAAACTGCAACTTTCACCAACTTTTCGGCCGCTCGATTGTAATTCAATCAGAATCAGCAAATCATGCGATACAAATTTAAATGACAAAGTATAAACACGGAGATCGTATGAGAAACCTGTCCAATCGCAAAGGCCTGTGGCTGTTGGCCGGCGCCGTGGTCGTGGCGGCGATTATTTATTTTTCCTACGGCAGTTTTCCGCCGTCCAGCGAAGACGTGTCCGGCACCATCGGCGGCGTGAAAAAAGCGGAGAAGTACAGCTCTCCGCAAATCAGCGACAAAGACGTGTCGCTGGGCGACACTGAAATTCAAAACCTGCTGCAAAGCGACAAGATTCAGAGTCTGCTGCATGACGGCGCATTTCGCGAGGCGATGAAGAACGACGCGTTTCGGCAAGCTTTGAATACGGAAGCCTTTCGGCAAGCGTTGAATAACGAAGCGTTCCGGCAAGCTTTGAATACCGAGGCGTTTCGCCAGACCTTGAATACGGAAGCCTTTCGGCAGGCGTTGAATACCGAAGCGTTCCGCCAGGCTTTGAATACCGAGGCCTTTCGCCAGGCCTTGAACACGGAAGCTTTTCGGCAGGCGTTGAATACCGAAGCGTTTCGTCAGGCGTTGAATAATGAGGCGTTTCGTCAAGCCTTGAACACGGAAGCCTTTCGTCAGGCGCTGAACACCGAAGCGTTTCGGCAAGCGATGAACAGCGACGCCTACCTGCAAGCCTTGAACACAGAGGCGTTTCGCCAAGCCCTGGCCAATGAAGCGTTCCGCCAAGCTTTGCAGAGCGAAGCGTTTCGCCAAGCCTTGAGCAGCGAAGCCTTTCGGCAGGCGTTGAGTACCGAAGCGTTTCGGCAAGCTTTGAATAACGAGGCCTTTCGCCAGGCGTTGAACACGGAAGCCTTTCGGCAGGCGTTGAATACCGAAGCGTTCCGCCAAGCTTTGAATACCGAGGCCTTTCGCCAGGCTTTGAATACGGAAGCCTTTCGGCAGGCGTTGAATATCGAAGCGTTCCGGCAAGCTTTGAATGCCGAGGCGTTTCGCCAGGCCTTGAACACGGAAGCTTTTCGGCAGGCATTAAATACCGAAGCGTTCCGGCAAGCTTTGAATACCGAGGCGCTCCGGCAAGCTGAAAGAGCAGCCTATTGATAGCCGCGATTCGAGCTATTTTCAAAATTCAAAATTAAATATCATGGGGAAAGGAGATGCTGCAACGGGAATAGCAGTATCTCCTTTCGTTATTTAGGGCAAGACGATATGACTGCCAAACTCAAGATCGGCATCGCCTTTTTTTTCTTCGCATTCTTTCCTGCTGCTCATCTTCACGCGCAACTCTACTCGCTGCAAACGAAAAATCTGCGGCTGGTGTATTACGACAAGGCCAACGAATATCTCGTCCCCCATTCGGCGCGTTGTTTTGAAAACGCCTGGCGCTTCAACCGCCAATTGTTCAGCTACTCCTCCTCGGAAAACGTCACGGTTTTTTTGCAAGACCTGCGTGATTTCGGCAATGCCGCCGCGTTAACCGTCCCGCGCCATCTCATCAGCCTCAGCATCGCCCCCAGCAACTACGTTTATGAAACTTCGCCGGCCAATGAGCGCATCAACGCGACGATGAATCACGAAGTCGTTCATCTGATCACGATGGACGACGCCTCGGCCTCCGACAAATTTTTCCGCGCCGGGTTTGGCGGAAAAGTCGCGCCAATTGCCGAGCAGCCGATTTCGATTTTATATCGTTTTCTCACCACGCCGCGCTGGAACTCGCCGCGCTGGTTCATCGAAGGCATTGCCGTTTTTATGGAAACGTGGATGGCCGGCGGCCTCGGCCGCGCGTTGGGCGCTTATGATGAAATGGTGTTTCGAACCAAAGTGCACGACAACAGCGCGCTTTACGACGTCGTCGGACTCGAAGCGGAAGGCACGGCCATCGATTTTCAAGGCGGCGCGACTTCGTATTTGTACGGCACGCGCTTCATGACCTATCTCGCTTATCGCTATGGCTCCGAAAAATTATTGGCGTGGACGACGCGCCAGCGAGGGAGCAAGGCCTATTTCGCGGCGCAATTCAAACACATTTACGGCCCGCCGCTGAACGACGAATGGTCGCGCTGGATCGAATGGGAAAAAGGATGGCAGCGCGCTAATTTGGATTCCATTCGTATAAATCCCGTCACAGCTTTTCGTCCGCTTTCACCGCGCGCGCTCGGTTCGGCCTCGCGTTTTTTTTATGAGGCTGCGGCGAGAAAATTATATGCGGCGATTCGCTATCCGGGTCAAGTCGCCTCGTTGGCGGCGATTGATCTGGACGGCGACGCCATTGAAAATTTAGGCGACGTGAAAGGCGCGGCGGGCTACTATGTCGCCTCGCTGGCACACGATCCTGATAGCGGCACCTTGTTTTACACGACGGACAACAATGACTGGCGCGATCTGAACGCGCTCGAAATTAAAACCGGCCAATCGCGCCGGCTCGTGCAGGATGCTCGCGTCGGCGATCTCGTCTTCAATCGCGCCGATCAATCGCTGTGGGGTGTGCGGCATTACAATGGCATTTCCACGATCGTGCGCATTCCGCCGCCGTACAACGCGTGGAATCAGATTTATTCGTGGCCCTATGGCAAAGACGTTTTCGATCTCGATATTTCCCACGACGGCGCGCGGCTCACCGCCGGACTCGCTGAGATCAGCGGCCAACAGAAATTAATTTTAATGGATGTCGCCAAATTGTTGCAGGGCGATGCTGCTCACGAAGTTTTGTTTGATTTCGAGAACAGCACGCCGGCGAATTTTGTTTTTTCGGCGGACGGCAAATATCTCTTCGGCTCTTCGTATTACTCGGGCGTCTCGAATATTTTTCGCTATGATTTTGCGGCGAAAGACATGCAGGTGATGAGCAATACCGAAACCGGTTTTTTTCGGCCGTTGCCGGTGTCGGAGGATTCGTTAATCGTGCTGCACTACACGGCAAAAGGATTCATTCCCGCGAAGATGGCTATTCAACCGCAGACGAACGTCAACGCGATTCGTTATTTAGGGCAGGCCGTGGTGGAAGCGCATCCGGTGGTGAAAACGTGGAAACTCGATGCCCCCTCGCCGGCAAAAATCAATCTCGATTCGCTCACCACTTTCACCGGCGCTTATCATCCGATGCGGAATCTCCGTTTGGCTTCGGCTTATCCCATCGTCGAAGGTTACAAAGATTTTGCGGCTTACGGCTGGCGATTTAATTTCTCCGATCCGATCTTGCTGCACCATCTCGATCTCACCGCTTCGTATACGCCCAATCAAAATCTGCCGGCGGCTGAACGCTTGCACGCGGCGATCAATTATCGTTTTTGGAATTGGAAATTGAGCGCGACGTACAACAACGCGGGCTTTTATGATTTATTTGGCCCCACCAAAACTAGCCGCAAAGGCTATTCCGCCGCGGTGCAGTACAAAAAGTATCTCATCTTTGACGACCCGCGCACGTTGGATTACACCATCGGGGCGGCGGGATACGGCGGCTTGGAAAGATTGCCGAATTTTCAAAATGTGGCGGCGTCGTTTGACAAATTTCTGGCGCTGAAAGCAAGCGTGACCTATCAATTTTTCCAGCGCTCGATTGGCGCGGTGGATGACGAGAAAGGTGTCAAATGGCAGTTCAACGCCCGCTCGAATTACGTCCGGTCAAAATTTTTCCCCCGCGCGCAGGCCAATTTTGATTACGGCCTCGCCCTGCCGCTCGATCATTCCTCGATCTGGCTGAGAAATTCGGCGGGTTATTCGTTCGGCGGCCGCCGCGAGCCGTTTGCAAATTTTTACTTGGGCGGTTTTGGCAACAATTGGGTGGATTATTTGGAGGCGAAACGCTACCGTGAAGATTACAGCTTTCCCGGCGTCGAGCTGAACGCCGCCGCGGGAACGAATTACGCCAAAACCTTGGTAGAATGGACGCTGCCGCCGCTGCGTTTTCGCCGGCTCGGTTTTCAATCGCTGTATTGCAATTGGGCGCGTTTTGCTTTATTTTCTTCCGGCCTCATCACGAATTTGGACAACGCCTCGCAACGGCGGCGACTGTTGAATGCCGGCAGCCAAGTGGATTTTCGCCTCGCGTTCTTATCCTCGCTCGAGTCGACGTTTTCTTTGGGATATGCGATTGCGGTGGAGAAGGATCGGCAGCCGGCGAAGGAGTTTATGATTTCGTTGAAATTGCTGCGATAATGAGTACGGGCTTGAGTTAGCGACATCGCGGCGAGATCAAAGTGGAAACGGAAGAAGGGAAGTTTACGGAGTTTGTGGTGCGGCTGCCGAGGGCGTAGAGAATAATCCAAAAATTTTCGCGCTCAACATCGGCATTGATTTTTTCCCGGCAATTGTTTATATTCCGACGATGAATCCATCTTATTTCGATCATCAATTTCTCGTTCGTGTCGTTGTCAGTCTTTTGCCGGTTCTGATGTTTCTCGCGGCGCTGGTCTGGCTGGACAGTTTTAAATTGCTGCGATTCCGCGCCATTTTGCAGACGCTTGGCATCAGCGGTCTGACGGCTTTGTTCAGTTTATTTATCAACAGCCTCTTCATCACCTGGAGCCAGATCGATGTTAAATTGTACTCGCGCTACGGCTCGCCGATTGTCGAGGAGCTTGGCAAAGCGCTGTATGTGGTTTATCTTATCAAATCGAATCGCGTCGGATTTATGGTTGATAGCGCTATTCACGGCTTTGCCGTGGGCGCCGGCTTTGCGGGCGTCGAAAACATTTACTATTTGCAATCCCTGCCGGAGGCCAATCTTTCGTTGTGGATCATTCGCGGCTTCGGCACGGCGATTATGCACGGCGGCGCGACCTGCATTTTTGCGATTATGGCAAAGAATCATTCCGATCAACAAGCGACCATGAGCTTTCGCGCCTTGCTGCCGGGATTGGCCGTTGCCATCGCCATTCATTCGTTTTTCAATCACTTTTTTCTGCCGCCGCTGCTGTTGACCATTTTGCTGCTCATCACGCTGCCGCTGCTGATGGTGACGGTCTTTCAGCACAGCGAGAAATCCACCCGCCAGTGGTTGGAGGTGGGATTCGATACCGATCGCGAATTGCTGGAGCTGATTACGAGCGAGAGAATGTCCGGGTCACGCCTCGGCGTTTACCTGCATTCGCTTAAAAAAAAAATCCCGGCAGAAATTGTGGTGGACATGTTGTGTTATTTGCGCCTGCGCGTGGAATTGGCCATCAAAGCCAAAGGTTTTTTGTTGCTGCGCGAAGCGGGTTTCAAGCCGGCGCCGGATCCGGAGATGAAGAGGATATTTGATGAGCTGGCGTATTTGGAAAAAAGCATCGGCAAAATCGGCCTGCTGACCGTTTCGCCTTTTATCAGCACGAGCAGTCAGGATTTGTGGCAATTGCAAATGTTGGGAAAATAACAAAGTATTTTGAAAATACTAAAAGGAGAAACCATGATCGTTCTCGTCGTCGATGATGAGCAAGATATTGAAACGCTTTTTCAACAAAAATTCCGGCGGGAAATTAAAGAAGGCAAATTCACATTCAGGTTTGCGCTTTCCGGCGAGGAAGCGCTCCGATTTCTGGAAAGCCACAGCGCCACCGAGCTGGTGCTGATTCTTTCGGACATCAACATGCCGGGCATGACCGGATTGGAGCTGCTGAAAAGGATCAAAGAAAAATATGGAAAACAGAAGGTCTTTCTCGTAACCGCCTATGGCGATGAACATAGTTATCAGCAAGCCATCGCAGCCGGCGCCGATGATTTTGTCGGCAAGCCCATTGACTTTGATGATTTGAAAAAGAAGATGTATCGGGCTTTGGGAATTTCTTGATAACACCAACAGTTTGAGTCGTCACTCATGATCGCCGCACCAAATCACCTTTGCCTTGCCATCAAAAACGATCTCGCTGAAATCGCGCGTTTGAGTGAGAGCGTCGAGGCGATGGGCCAAAAACACGGTGTGCCGGCCGAGGCGTTGTACGCCGTCAATCTGGCGTTGGACGAGATTCTCACCAATGTGATCTCGTATGGTTATGACGATCAAGGCGAGCATCAAATACTCGTTCGTCTTAATTTCAATGCCGGGGAACTTGTTGCCGAGCTCGAAGACGACGCCCGGCCGTTTAATCCTTTGGAAGCGCCGGCGCCGGATGTTGAGGCGCCATTACAGGAACGGCCCATCGGCGGATTGGGAATTCATCTCGCTAAAACGATGATGGACGACATGGCGTATCGGCGCGAAGGCGAAAAAAATATATTGATATTAAAGAAAAAAATCATTCGTTGAAGTAGGACAGGCGGCCCCGCCTGTCAATAACATAGTTTTACAACCGAAAGAAATTATGGAAATCATCCAAACCAAACACGGCGGGCTTCTCATTCTGAATCTCAACGGCCGGCTTGATGCCCATACCTCCAAAACGTTTGAAGACCGTTTGATGCCGCTTATCGATGAGGGCAACAAAAAAATCTTAGTGGATTTTTCGCAATTGGATTACATTAGCAGCGCCGGATTGCGGGTGCTGTTGCTGGCAGCGAGAAAATTGAGCGAGGCCAACGGCAAGATCGCGCTGTGCAGCCTAAAAGCGCCGATCAAAACGGTTTTCGACATCGCCGGATTTTCCAGCGTTTTCGCTATTTTCAACACGCCAGAAGCAGCGATCACCGATCTCATGAAATAATGGAGAAAGAATATGCCGACCAAAATTCTGGTCGTAGATGACGAGCCGGATTTGGAGCTGATGATCAGCCAGAAATTCCGCAAACAGGTGCGGGACAAGGAACTGCTGTTCGAGTTTGTCAAAAGCGGCGTTGAAGCATTGCGTAAGCTGCAAGAAGGCCCGGATATGGACGTTGTCTTGACCGACATTAACATGCCGGAGATGGACGGCCTGACTTTGCTGGCGAAGCTCAACGAGCAATATCCCCTGATCAAATCGGTGATCGTCTCCGCTTACGGCGATATGTCGAACATCCGCACGGCGCTGAATCGCGGCGCTTTTGATTTCGTCACCAAGCCGATCGATTTTAATGATCTTGAAATTACGCTCAAAAAAACGATTCAAGAGGCGACGACGTTCAGGCAGGCGGTTCGCGATCGCGATCAGCTCGTGGCGATTCAGCAGGAATTGGAAGTGGCGCGCAAAATTCAGCAATCGATCGTGCCGCGCAAATTTCCGCCTTTCCCCGAGCGCAAGGAATTTGAGATTCATGCTGAAATGATTCCGGCGCGCGATGTTGGCGGCGATTTCTACGATTTTTTTCTTATTGATGATGAGCGGTTGGGCTTCGTGATCGGCGATGTTTCCGGCAAAGGCGTTCCGGCGGCGCTGTTCATGGCGGTCAGCAAAACGTTGTTGAAAGCGACGGCGCTGAAAGGCGGGCCGCCGGAAGAGTGTCTGCAACAAGTCAACCGCATTCTTTATCTGGAAAGCGTGTCGGCCATGTTTGTCACCATTTTTTACGGCATTCTCAATACGCGCACCGGCGAAATTAACTATTGCAATGGCGGCCACAATCCGCCGTACATTTTGCGCCGGAACGGACAAATTGAAACGGCGGAAACCACCGGCGGCCTGGTGCTGGGCGCCATGAAGAACACGGCCTACAAAGCCAAGAAGATTAGTTTGCAATCCGGCGAGGGAATTTATCTTTTTACCGACGGTGTTACCGAAGCGATGGATCGCAACAATGACCAATTCACCGAAGCGCGATTGGAGGAAAATCTGAAGGGTTGGCCGGGCACGCCGCTGCCCGATTTTGTCCGGAACGTGATTGAAGAGGTGAAGACATTTTCAAACGGCGCCAGGCAGGCGGATGATATTACGATTTTGGCGCTGAAGTATTTGGGGTAGTTTTTTCCGGCATGAAAATATCGCGGCAGCATGATTCGTATGGAGAGTTCAAATGATGAAAGTCGGCTGCCAATCCGAAGTGGGAAAAATCAAAAGCCTTCTGCTCAAACGGCACATTCCTGAAATTCAGTTTCTTCCTCAAAACGATGCTATTGGACTCGACTCCATTTATGTGCACGATCCGGCGCTGGTCTATTCCAAATTATTGCCCGTGCCGTTTCGCGACTGGCTGCTGGCGCGAGACATTCAATTGCTCGAAGTGCCGGATGAAGAATACGACAGCATGGGATGCAACGTGCTGGCCGTCGCGCCGAGAAAATGTATCATGCTCTCCGGAAACCCGCGCACCAAAGCGCTGCTGCTCAACGAAGGTGTGGAAGTTTGGGAGTATGCCAGTGAAGAAATTTCACGCAAAGGCGCCGGCGGACCGATTTGTTTGACGCGGCCGATTCTGCGGGAGTAATGAGAAAACACCTCATTCCCGTGTCTTACAAGTTAAATGTAGAAAAATTATCTTCCCATTTCTAAAAAACTCAGCTTGACTTTTCGGAAGGCTTTGCTTATCTTTGCAAAGCATTGTCTTTCGACCCAATATAATATTAGGAACACGAGATGTTGAATGAAATTTTTTTTATGGTTGAGGAAGCTCTTGAGGGTGGATTTACAGCGCAAGCATTGGGGCATTCAATTTTTACGGAGGCGGATACTTGGGATCAATTGAAGGATGCCATCCAAGATGCCGTTCGCTGTCATTTTGAAGATGATAAGCGGCCAACCCTCGTCCGTTTACATGTTGAATAGCATTTTGAAAGACGTAGCGCAACATTTTGGAATAGAACGCGAAGCTTTGGTAAAATCTCTATTAAGCTAAAGTCGTGCGCGCCCAATTCGAGATGCCATCTCTTTTTTCAATTCAGATCCATCAATACTTCATCAGCTCCATCGCCGCGCTGTAAATTTTGCGGTCGTCGATAAGAATTTCCGCTTCAAGAATGCGGCTGAAGCCGATCGGCGTATCGAGCGAGCACACACGCGGCGGCGGCGCATCGAGCAGCTCGAAACATTCTTCGACGATACGTGAAAGAATCTCGCCGCCGAAGCCGCCGGTTTTGTGATTTTCACTCGCGACCATGGCGCGATTGGTTTTCGTAATCGAGGCGCGCACGGTTTCCATATCCATCGGCACCAGCGAGCGCAGATCGATCACTTCCGCCTCGATACCCTCCTCGGCGGCAAGTTTATCGGCCGCTTTCATGGCAAAGTGAATCGCATTGCCGTAGGTGACGATAGTGAGATCTTTGCCGGGACGGCGAATGCGCGCTTTGCCGAACGGCACAAAGTGATCCGCGCCGGTTTGAATAGCCTGGGCTGAGGGCAAATTATAAAGATTTTTCGGCTCGAAGAAAATGGTGAAACCGCGCGAACGCATGGCAGTATGCATCAACCCGGCGGCATCATCCGCAAACGCCGGCATGACGATGCGCAGGCCGGGAAGATTGGAGAAAATCCCTTCGGCGCTTTGCGAGTGATAGAGACCGCCGCCGATGAAACCGCCGCAGGCCATGCGCGCAACGATATTCGGCGCATACTGGCCGTTGGTGCGCCAATATTCGTGCGTCGTTTCCACGATCTGCTCCATCGCTGGCCAGATATAATCGGTGAATTGCGCCGCTTCGATGACCACCCAGATATCTTTGTTAAAACGGCAAAATCCATTGGCGGTGCCGACGATGAAATCTTCCGCGAGTGGCGCATTGAACACGCGGCCGCGGCCAAACGCTTTTTGCATCCCCTCCGTTACATTGAACACGCCGCCTTTGTCGCCGGTCGCCACATCCTGTCCCCATAAAAAAGTGTTGGGATTGCGGCGAAACTCCTCGTGCAGCGCGCGATTGATCGCTTCGCGGAGTTTTTCTTTTTTGCCTTCCGCCGGCGCCGCCGTTTCCTCCGGTTGAAAAGGCTCAGGAATAACGAAATTATAAATCGACCTGGGATCGGGCGTTGGCGCGGCTTCGGCTTTTTGCGCCGCCGCGTCAACCAGTTTCTTGTTTTCAGCTTCAATGGCCTTTAGTTCATCCTCGGTCACCAAATTTTCTTTTAAAATATAAGCGCGAAAACGCGGCAGTGGATCTTTGGTTCGCGCCTCGGCCAATTCATCTTCGGGACGATAGGATTCGTGGCGGTCGCTGTTGGAGTGCGGGCCGAGGCGAACGCACTGCGCATGCACGATTGCCGGGCCGCTGCCGGTCTTCGCGTAGGCCAACGCCTCATCCATCGCATTGCGACTGTCAATCGCATCGGTGCCGTCGCAACGCACGATATGAATGTATTTCAGACCGACGTAATTATCCGCCACGCATTCGTTTGCCGTTTGCTCGTAAAGCGGCACGCTAATACCGTATTTATTATTTTGAATGACGAAAATAACCGGCAAGCGCTCGCGGCTGGCGCCGTTGAACGCTTCGTAAACATAACCTTCCGACGTCGAGGCCTCACCGAAACTGGCAAACGCCACGGCGTCCGATTTGTAATATTTGCTGGCACGCGCCACGCCGACCGCGTGCAACACATGATTGGCCACACAACTTGAAACATTTTGAATGCCAATCGCCGGTTTGGCAAAATGGTTGGACATGTGCCGGCCGCCGCTGGCAATGTCATCACGCCGGGTCAGACCATTCAAAAAAATTTCATCGATGGTAATGCCGCCGGCGAGGCAGGTCAATTGATCCCGATAGTAAGGAAACAAAAAATCTTTGTTGGGACGGAATGATAAACCCAGCGCCAGTTGAATACCTTCGTGTCCGCCGCAAGTCGCTAAATAGCTCCAGCCTTTGGCTTGTTTGAATAGCAACAGCGCTTTTTCGTCAATCAGGCGACTCGTATGCATAAGTTGATACCATTTTCGCGCCGTTTCCGCCGAGAGACGAAAAGCCTGCTTCTCTCGAGAATATGCTTGCATGGCAGCAGCCACAACATGCCTCCTTAAAAATAATTTCCAAAATCGTCACAAAAAATTAACAAACATTAAATATAAACTTTTTCCTCCCAATTTGCAAAGGCTTTTTTCGCGCCGTATGGCAGGCAGGGGGTAAGCTTACTGACCGGTCGCTAAAAATTGAGAATTCCATGTGAATCGAACGATTTAAGCGACCGGTCAGTGAGTGCGTGAGGCATTGCATTCACTCTCATTTTCTTCTTGACATTCAAAAATTTTTCTGCTTTTATATCTCGTCAATCAACATTCGCAGGTCTCATTTCGTTGTGAGGAGGACATCATGAACAAGTACATTTTTCTGGCCGGCCGAATTATCTACGCGCTGCCGCTTTTGATCATGGGCTCGAATCATTTTCTAAAAATGGAGGCCCTGGTCAGCTACGCGACGCTCAAGGGTTTGCCGATGCCGCGCGCCAGCGTGCTGATTTCAGGATTGATCATCGTTCTTGGCGCCGTTTCCGTTCTCGTCGGATTACGCGGAAAAATCGGCGCCTGGTTGATTGCGATCTTTCTGGTGGGTTCGGCGTTTACCATGCATCAATTTTGGAACGTGCCGGATCCCGTCGCGGCGCAATCCGAGCTGGCGAATTTTCTCAAAAACATCATCATGGCCGGCGCCGCACTGATGATCACGCAAACCGGCACCGGGCCGTACAGCGTGGATAATTTAAACAAGCCACGCGGGTAAACCGTCTGTTGGAGTAATGGAGTGTTGGAAGTCCAGCACTCCAGTGATCCATCAATCCAACAATCCAATCCATACAACAAAGAGTTCGATCATGCCCACCCAAATTCTCCCTTCCGTCTGTACGATGGATTGTCCCGATACTTGCAGCCTTGAGGTCGAAGTCACCGACGGTCGCATCACCAGGCTGCGCGGCTCAAATGTCAATCCGGTGACGAACGGATTCATCTGTTCCAAAATCGGCAATTTTGCGCAGCGCGTTTATAGCGACGACCGGCTGCTCTATCCGAGGCGTCGTGTTGGCAAAAAAGGCGAGGGCGAATTTGAACGGATCAGTTGGAATGAAGCGATTCACACGATTTGCGAACGTTTTAGAGAAATTAAACAACAATGGGGCGGCGAAGCGATTTTGCCGTTTAATTATGGCGGCTCGAACGGCATGCTCGGACAGGGCACTGCCGATGCGGCTTTCTTCAACAAATTGGGAGCGTCGCGATTGGCGCACACGGTTTGCGCCGCGCCGACCAGCACGGTAGCCAAAGCGATGTACGGAAAAATGCCGGGGGTCGCGTTTCAAGATTATGTCCACGCGCGTTTTATTTTGATCTGGGGCGCGAATCCGAAAGCCTCCAATATTCATCTCGTGCCGTATTTGAAAGAAGCCAAAGCCGCCGGCGCCAAAATCGCGGTCGTCGATCCGCGCTTGAATTTTTCCAAAAATGAAATTGATTTGCAGCTGCCGGTTTATCCGGGAACGGATGTCGTGGTGGCGCTGGCGATGATCAATTATTGGCGCGAGCATGATTTATTGAATCAGGCTTTTATTAAGCAGCACGCCACCGGCGCCGAAATTCTTTTGCAAAAAGCGGCGGAATATTCATTGGAAAAAGCCGCTCGTATCGCGCGCGTCGAAGCGGCGGCGATTGAAAAGCTCGCGCAAACGTATGCCGAGAACGAACCGGCGGTATTGCGCGTGGGTTGGGGGCTCGAACGCAATCGCAACGGCGGCCAGGCGGTGGCGGCGATTTTGGCGATGCCCGCGCTTCTGGGCAAATTCGGCAAACGCGGCGGCGGGTACACGTTGAGCAACAGCGGCGCGTATCGCGTTGATGACGGCAAATTGGCCGACACGGTTCCGGCGCCGACACGCGAGCTTACAGCGTTTTCTATTTGAATGAGTAGATAATTTGTTTATATTATCTACCATGAAAACCTACTCACTTGATTTGCGCCAAAGGCTTGTCGATGCTGTTGATGACGGTATTGACACGTACAGT
>Ga0247727_10004746_pt1 | contig 28468 bp, 62 predicted proteins | sample WisWelCaveWW1625_FD_202498 | JGI IMG/M metagenome (GOLD analysis project Ga0247727, IMG submission 202498) | Biofilm microbial communities from Wishing Well Cave, Virginia, United States - WW16-25 | ecosystem: Environmental > Aquatic > Deep subsurface > Groundwater > Cave microbial mat | place...
CATCCGGCAGGAGGTGCTTCCGGGTCGCCTGCCGTTCCAAAGCCCGCTTGACGACATAGAGCGCATGGTCGATGTTCTCGTCGCTATGGACGCACTCGCAGAAGTAGAGCCACTTGCTGCGCCGTCCACATCGAAACATAGGGAAGTAGGTCGTCATCCGCGATGCGCGTGAGAACGATGTACATCCCCTTTCCGTTCCAGCCCGCCCGCCGCACATGCTTGCCGGACTTCAACTGCTCGACGGCCCAACCGATCCCATGCTCTTCCATCGTGGTTCTCCTTCCCTTTACGGTTCCGACTGGTATCCTAGTCGCCTATGAAACTCATGAACTGGGTCAAGGGCCTATTTGCCCCGTCTCCGGCCGTCATGGGCACGTCGTTTCAGCCCTACGTGGGGCCTTGGGTGAACGGCCAGCCGGTGCTATGGAACACCTACACGCTCGCGCAGGTGACCCAGCTCCTCACGCCCGTCTCCAAGATCTTCAAGGCCATCTCGACCTACGGGCAGGGGACGTTCGTCTGGCAGGGTGTCCCTAAGATTCAGGACTCGAACCAGTACAACATCCAAGCCGCCCAGAGCGTCGGGATGAGGGTCACCGCCGGCTGCGCGCTTCAGGGCGTCAATCCGGGCGGCGACAGCTTCAATGTCGATTGGTCCAAATGCGACGTCGACTTCGCCCTTGCTCAGGCCAAGGCCTGCGGCAACGTGATCGACCTCGCGGTTGGCTCGGAGAGCATCTTCGGGCCAAATTCGGCTGGCCAGCTCGTCACGCTCATCCAATATGCCAAGGCGGCACGGAAGAAGCTGAAGCTGACCGTTCCGATCACGACCCGCCAGCGCTGGGACGTGATGGCCGGCGTGAACAATATGACGCCCGGCTACGCCGCGACGCGTCAGGCGCTCTTGAACCTCGTGGCGGCCTGCGACGGGTACATCTACGTCGACATGTACCCGTACTTCGATCCGGGCATCGCCGGCGCGATCGGCGGCCCGACGGCCAGCCAGAAGGTCTTCATGGATGCCGTCGTCGCGAGCATGAACGCCACATGGAGCGCGCTCAAAACGGCGTGGAAAGCCCAGAGCCTGACGACCAAGCTCCGGCTGGGCGAAACGGGCTGGCCGACGTCCGGATCGCAGCCGATGCAGACGGCGGCATGGCTGGCGAACCCGACGTTCGCAGGCTGGTACTTCAAGATCATGTCCATGTGGATGATGAAGGCCAAGGTCCCCGGCTACATCTTCGAGGGATACAACGAGCCGTGGAAGGGCGGCGATCCCACGGGGACCAACAGCGAATCGCATTTCGGGATCTGGTCCGCTCAGGGGACTTCGACGGGCGTCAACCAGTACACGCTGACGGGTGAAACGCAGAAGTATCCGGTCTAACTGGGCCTTGCCCGTATTGTGAGCGAGGCTATATAATCCGCCCATGCGCTGCCATGTTCCCGGGTGTCGCACTCGGCTGCCAAAGGGCAATGCAGCGATCATCTCTACCTCTGGCAATATCGGCACGCCCATCGGCGGCTTCTTTGTGGTCCCCGGCACTTTGCCCGGCACCAGCTACGTCGGTGGCAACACGCCCGTTGCATTCCCGCCATTCGCTGTTCCGCCGACCTATTTGCTGAGGAGCCCATTTTTCGCGCCCGGGAAAACGCTCTCAAACCTTTACTTCCGGAACGTCAGCAGTTCCTTCGTGGGGCCGGTCACCGTCAAGGTCGAGAAAAACAACATTCCATTTACCAGTCTCACCTTCCCATCGGGCATCCCGCCGGGCCTCCATCCATTCCCAGTGGCAAGTGCGAGCTTTGCCTTTGGCGATACCTTCGCTTTTAGTGTAACCGTGCCGGGAGGTGAGCCGGGCGCTGCCGTAGTCGGCCAGTTCTCGGGACTTGCAAAGAGCCTCCTCGGCGGGTCCTTCATGGCGGCTTGCGGTTTCACCGTAGGCGGTCTTGGAGGCACCCGCTTCTCGGGCGTGCCCAGCTATCAGCCAGATTTCTTCCCCACCGCAACGGTCGAATCAGAGCATGCCATCGTCATGCCGGACAGCGGGGTCATCAATACCATCCAGATCGACGTCAACCGTTATTTCGGCATCGCCCCCGGCACGATCGTCACCATCCGCAAGAACTTCGTGGACGTCGCAAGCGTCGTCTTGGCCGGCACGGGGACCGTCTCGATTCCGGCGTCCTTTGGCTATGTCACTGGCGACATCATCACCTTCCGCTGGGATATTCCGCCGGGTCCCGGCAACATTCTCGCGGTCACCAGCTTCAAGACCAAGGCAGGTGCTGCAGCCAACGGCGGCTTGTTCATGACGCTCATGCCGGTCGTCGCTGGCAGCAACTATCGAACATTGCCCGGATCGGGTTCAGCTCACGGCGCGAGCAGCACTACGGATCTTGAAACGCGCGGGACAGTCCCCATTACGGCACCCACGGTCTTGACGGCTTGGGTGAACGTCAAGTTCAACCCATTCCCCGGCGGCGCGAGCGTCAACATTGCCGTCAACGGCGTCGATACCCTGATCGGAGGCATTCCGCCACTGACCACTGGAACATTCTTCTTGGGCGGTCTTCCCGTCTCGCCGGGTGACCAAGTGAACGTGCACACAATCGCCTTCGACCCCGGCCAGCTGGATGCCGTCCTGACGGCACAGCTTGGGTAGGAGGATACCCGGTCTAGCCGCCCAGCTTCCTCGGGCGACCGAGCTTAACCTTCCCATTGCTGAACAGCCGGCGGGCCTCGGCGACGGGGATCAGGAAGACGACCTTCTTGCCCGTCCTGCTGATTGGGATCTTCAGCACGCCCCTGACCATCCCCGCGTTCACCCGGTTCCTCACCGTCTGGTTCGAGCAATCGTAGAGGTCTACGATGCCGCCCACCGTCAGGAAGTCCCTAAGCGTCCGCATCCCGTTCTTCCATGGGCGCGATCTCAGCGATTTCATAGATCCCAGCCCTCCAGCCTGATGCAGTCATGGAACCGGCAGTATGGCGGGAAACGAAGTTCCCCATTCTGTGGATCTGGTCGGGTGTGATCCACGGACGGCTTGACGGTGCCGTCTGGATCGATATCCCATTCGCAGAGGCTGAGCACCTGACCGCATCCCGGGCAGGAGAAGACGGCCTTCCGCTTGTCGAGGTCCATCATGGGCCACCAGAGCCCCCATTCTTGGAACAGGTGCTCATGCGACGTGCCCTTCCGGAGCGTGATCATCAGGCCCTCTGCTTCATGAGCTCGCCGACCATTTTCTTCACCCGGGTGGCCTTGGCCTTCGCGCGGGCCCGCTTCTCACGGCCCGCCTTCCACATCTTGGTCACTTCCGCCCACCCTTCAAGGAACGGCCATGAATGCCGATGACAAAACGGGCATAGGACGCAGCTGTGATACTTCCGGCCGCCGACGAAGCCGTCGGCATGAATGTTCCGCAACGTGACCGGCAGGAGCGTCCCACAAGGACAGCTGATGTATACCCTCCTGAGGGTGGGCCAGTACTGCCAGCGGGGGACAGTCCGGTCGGACATGATCCCCCGGCAGAAGATAAGATGATAGAGAGTGGATTCGCCCATCCTGTTGCCGGCGATATAGCGCCTTGGACATGCGCGGCATTTGAAGAGCTGGCCTTTCGAAGACCTTTCTCCGAAGGCTCTCCATGGATGCACGCAAACATCGCAGGATTCGTACATGATCTTCCTCTTGCCGGTCAGCTCTGGATGCTGGCCGCCTTCTTTTTTGCCTTGATCCGGTCCCACCGCGCCCGGGCAGCCTTGCGCGCCCTCTCCGATCTCGCCAGCGCCGCCCATCCTTCAAGGAACGACCAGAAGTGGAGACCGCAGTAATTGCAGGCCGTGCAGCCGCCGCCAATCCCCTCGCTGACGAATCCATCGGCATTGATGTCCAGAAGCTCGATCGGGAGCAGCGGCCCACAGACGCAGGTGATGTAGACCTTCTTCATGTCCGGGAAGTACTGCCACGAGAGAACCAAGCGGTCCACGATGCCCCGCCGGAAGAGCGTGTGGTAAAGAATCGACCCATCTCCATAGGCGGACTTGGCCTTCGAACCGACGACGTAGCGGGTGTTGCATGCCTCGCACTGGAACCGGGTGCCACGCCGCTGGTCCTTTCCCCAAATGGCATCCTGATAGATGGGGTACATGCACTTGGCGCAGCGGTTCTTGGCTTTGGGAATGACGGCCCGGGGTGCCGCAGGGGGTACAGCGACCGGCAGTATGACGGCCGGCGCGGCGACAGCGGGAGCCGGGTTGGGTTCCATGGGAAACTCCTTCAGAACGGTTTGTGGATGTGCGCAGCGATCAGGGTCCCGTCGGCGTGTACGACAATAGGGTTTTGCTTACACATCGGCGATCTGCACGGGGTACATGACGGTAGTTGACCGCTGCAGATGTGGCAGCGCCGGCGGAAGACAGGTCGAATGCAAGAAGGCCCGTTTCTCCGAAGGTCTCTTGCCTTTCCTGTAACCGAAGGTGACTTCTACAACTTTCGAGCTCGATGCCTCAACTACATCAGCGGTCTTAGAATGCTTGCCGTCGACAATCCGATGACTGACGACGACACGATCTGCTGTGATCAACTCTCCACAATAGGCACAGGTATCCAAAACCTTCTTCACTATCTTGGTGGCCTCCTTCATGGTCGGCCGACCGCCACAGATTTCACATGTCGCACAGATGATCTTCATGTGGTCTTCCCTCAAAAAAGAAAGCCGGGCACATGCCCGGCTTGGATGCCAACAATGGAGGTTTGCTTGCACAGGCGACAATCAAGGGCCCGGATCGGCTTCCTCATCTCGCTCCGTGTGAACCCACTCGAAGGTAACCGGCCTGAATCCTTCATTCTCCAATGTCCGCACAATGTCAGCATTGAGAATATCCCCGTGCCGTTGACGCGCCGATTCCATAGCTTCGTCGACGATCTCACGGAAACACTCTCGGCTGATGTGAGAATCATGCTCAAAGACTAGTGGATACGTATTGGGAGCGAGATCACCAAAGAAAAGCGCGACATAGATCATCGATGACCTCTCATCACTTCCCGCCGTGGGTGATCTCCCAGTCCTGCATCGCCTCGATGATCTCGGGGTTCTTGAGCGCGGGATCATTGACGATCGGGCTCGACCACGTCAGCTCGACCAGCCGGCCGTCCGGCAGCTGGACCATGTAGTAGGTCTCGGTGAGCTCCACAGCGTACTGGCCAGAGGAACCCCACGGCGTCTTGGTCTGCCGTGCGCTCACCACCCTGACGGAGGCCCGGGCGATCCGCCAGCGGGCAGCCGTTTCGTACGGCCAGCGGAGGATCTTCGTCAGGAGGTCAGTCATCGATCACCTCTTCTGCGAGACAAAGACGTTCGGCACAAGCCGCCACTTGCCGCGCGGAGTCGATTCGCAAATCAAGGCGACGCTTGCATAACGGCCGCCATTCCGTTCGACGTGGCAGAATGCCTTCCAGAGCCGAGATGGGATGGCGCTCTTGGGCATCTTCCTATTCCAGTCCCGCTTGTTTGGGATCTTCACCTTCTTCTCGCGGTCCAAGTACTTGGCCATCAGGCGCAGCGCGGCAGGGAGAGTGCCGCTGAAGTCCTCCGGCAGCTTAAAGACGCATTGGAGTCCCATGAGCTTCATCGGTCACCTCTTGTGACGGGGGCGAGGTTCTTGACGTTATACGGCGTCTCGTACTGGAGTGGCAAGTAGCTGAGTTCCCATGGCAAGTCGCACTCCTTCCACGGGCCGTCCTTGCCGCAGGAACCGCACCTGCCGTTCCAGCGGAAGATCTTATGGGTCCGGCACGGCTGCTTCTTGTGGCAGTCATCGCAAAGGAGATAGCGCCTATAGGCCATAGCTATGCTTTCTTGTCTACGCAACGTGTACAGACCAAGTCTCCTTGATGGGGATACTCCCCAAGAGATTTTTTCACATGCTCGGCAACTTCAAGGCTAGCTGCAATCCCTAAAACTTGTTTGCCTCCAACGGAATGATGATGAGCTCGTGGACAAGAAGTGGTCAGGTTAACCCAATGACGGCCATCGCCAACGCAAACTACGAGGAGAGCAACCCTTCCCTCGCCGTATCGCGTGCGCCAACCAAACGGGTATCTGGGCTGCGATCGATCGTCATATGGACCAAAATGCACCAACGGTAGTTCTTTGATCCTATCGTGCACATCCATCAGATCAGCCCCACCACCCACCGCCAGAACGCCCGCAGGAACGAACATTCCAGCCGCGCCTTGATCGTCGCTTGGCGGCGACGCTCGGCTTCGAAGCGCTCTCGATCGTTCATTTGGCCTCCGGCTTGGTCCCGAAAGGATACGGCAGCGTGATGACCGGTGCAGGGCCGATCTCATCGGCGTCGTAGATCTCCGCCATCTTCCGCGCCAGATCCTCCTGCTTCAGGTTCGGCCGGTTCTTGTTGAACCACTCGATGGCGTCGTAGCAGTGGGCGCAGACACCTTCCTTACTGCCGCTGAAGAACTGCCATTCCTTGGTCGGCAGCCGCTTCTTGCAGAGCCAGCACATGGCTACACCTCCTTGACCTCGGGACGCCCACGAAATGGCCCGGGGCCTGCAAACTGGTCGAGCTTCCGCTTGAAGAGCACGTCTTCCGGGGCGATCGCGAGACATTCCTTGCAGAACGAGGTCTCCCCGCTCATGCAGGCCGCTTCGCAAAGCCGCTGGTCGCAGTACCCGCAGTGGCTCATCTCGTTGTCGTAGGTAAGCTTCTTGCACCGCTCGCAGGCTTCCCGTTCATCCTTGTGCCAAGTGACCGAGAACTTGTGTTCAGCCGCCGAATGCGGCAAGAAATGCTCGGGCGGCAGCTGGCACTTGACCACATAGTCGTCGCCGAGGTTCAGCGCGGCTCCGCAGTTGTCCATAGATCCTCTAGAGATTCACCGGCGGATGCAGCCGGAGGTACCGCCGGGCTTCTTCGGCTTTACGTTCCGCGCGTCCGGGATCGAGGATGCAGAGATTGCAGACCTGCCGGTTCGGATACGCATCGCGCGTCTCCGTCACGGGAACAACGCGCGGGTCCTTGCAACTTGCACACCACGGGTACGGTGGGTCACTTACCGGACTACCGCACCAGAAGCTATCGGCGTAGATGTATTCGCGATTGAAGGACTTACGCGGGTCGTCGAGATCGATGAAGCCGTCCGACAAGGCCTTGTCCCGGATAGGCCAGACCATGCAGAAGATGTCGCCCTTCTTCACGGCCAGCAGGGAATGCGCCTGCCGCCAGCCGTCGCCATTGGCGATCCAGATCACGCTGCGTGGGTCATGAGCGGGCTCTCCCGCAACCGGCAGCGCTGCGAGAATGCCTGTCGCCGCTACGCCGCTAATGAATGTGCGTCTGTCCATGGTTCCTCCACTTAGCTCGGCTGCTCCCCTTCCGTCGGCCCCAAGAGATACCGGCGCAATTCTGTGGTGACGTGCTCCTTGAGCGCCTCACGGAGCTCGAAGTCCCCTTCGAGCACTTCGAGGGCGATCTCCTTAGAGAGCTCGGAGACCGCTTGACCGATCCCGGTGTCCATCCCTTCCATCTTCGTCTCGCGGATCGACTGGATGATCATCGGGAGCTTGGCGAGGAGTTCGTTGATCTGGCCGAACGTGTCCTTGCCGGGCTTCGGCTTCAGGAGGCCACTGATCTCGGTCGTCGCCCCGCAGCTGCACTTGGCGATCACCGTCTGTTTCTCACCGATCCCGGTGTTGTCGATGGTCACGTCGTACTGCTTGCCGCAGCCGGCGCAGGTGATCTTCTCAGGCGCAATCATCATTCCCCCTCGTGAAGCATGTTCTACGCGTCCTTGTCCGGCAGATGCCGGTCCATCTCTTTGTCGATCGCTTCTCCAGCCGTCATTCCAGAGCGCGATGCGGCGACGCCGCGCTTCATGGCGAGAAAGAACCCCTGCATCGAAGTGTGGGCCGGATCGTCGGCGAGAAGCTCACCCGCCAGCTTGACGATCTTGCGCCCATCCGGGGCGAGGATCATCTTCTCCAGCTCATAGGTCGCCGTGGCGAGCCTGAGCAGGAGCTCCTTCGCCTCTTCGACGCGGTTGTCCATCCGGCACCTATACTTTCCATCCCGGCGGCGGCGTGTACCAGCCGTTGTCCTCGAAGTCGGCCAGCTCGTCTTCCCAGCAGCAGGAATCATTCGAGCAGAAGAAGATGTCCGGACTGGGGTACTCACCCGGGGCATCATCGTCCCGCATGTTCTTCAGCTTCGATCCGCAGGCGGGGCATACCGTCACCTCGCCCGACTTGATCCGGTAGTACCAGACGGCCTTGGGCATCTAGATGCCTTTCTTGTCCTTTTCGAGCTCGTCCAGCACCCATTGGGGCAGCTTGCCATTGACCTTGAGCTTGGCGATCTTGTCCATCATGCCGTCCTGACCGGCCTTCCATTGCTTGGAGACATCGAAATAGAAGACGTGATGGGTCCGGTTCGCTTCGCGGACCACGATCCGGTCGATCTGCCGGTCGACGGTCATGAGAAGCGCCTGCATGCACCGGCGGTAGAAGCCGATGGTCTTCGCGATCTTCTCGTATTCCCACTTGATGTAGCGGTCCTCCCGCATCTCCTCGACGAGGATAGGCTCTTCAGGCGAACCATGGCGGGTGGCTCCGGCGTCCTTCTGGTGGTCGAAATCCGATGACGGGCAGCTGTCTTGAATGCCACCGACGTGCTTCATGTCATCGCCCATTGGATCCCCCTAGTCTTTGCGCTTGGAGCCCTTCTTCCCGCCATAGATGGCCTCGACTCCGCTCACTAGGCCGGTCTTTGGCGATGAGACCATCGATGGCGCGTGTCCGCCGTCCTTGATCATCGCCAGCCACGCCCCGTAGGAGGCGATTTGACTCGCGCCCGCCGAAGCCTCATTGCTCACGAGCCAGCGAGCCAACGCCTCCGGCGTCTTCATGACGGGGGAGATCGGCGTTCCCTCGGAGCAGGTCTCGTACATCTGGTAGTGCGTCCGCTTGCTCTTCGGCCACTGCGGCATGACGTCGACCCCGTAGTGGGGCGGCTTATTCTCGAGCCAACCGTCCCGGAGCCCTTCCTTGATCTCCTCCGCGTTGTACGGGAAGCGCTCATGCATCGGGAGGTAGCCTCTGGCGTCCTTTGGATGCTTCCAGTTTGCCGGAACCATGCGAACTTCCCTGCCCATCGGTTTCTCCTTCTACGACTCCATGTCTAGCGTACTAAGCCCACTGGCGGGCATTGCGATCCTCAACATAGAACCTCAGATGTCCTCTTCAAGCTTCTTGGTGACATCGCCGCCTAGATCGCGCCGGTTGTCGTCGTAAAGCATGAGCGTATCGAGCTTCTTGTGCCGGCTGAATCGCTGGACGGCCCGCACGTCTCCCTTGGTCTTGTCGAGGGCCTCCGTGATCGCGGAATGCCGGACGCCGTGCGGATGGCCGAGCCCGTATGCCACAGAGATCCGGTAGACTCCCATGTCCGTCAGCCGGTCGCCCCCCTTCTTGGTGGGGTCGAAATTCTTGAAAAGCGACCCCGGTTCCCGCCCACGAACCGTCAACCACAGCTTCAGAGCGGCCTTGGTCTTGTCGCCAATCGTGATCCCTTCCTGCGCCCAGCGGGCCTTGCCGAGGATCATGACCTTGTTCTTCTCGAAATCGACGTCCTTGAGGTCGAGACCGGCTACTTCCTTCCGACGCAGCCCGTTGGTGTAGAGGAGATGGATGATGGCCACAGCCCGGACCGACTTCCTGTCCGTCTTCCCCTCCAGTTTTTTGAGCACCTCGAGCACCTTGTCCTTCCCCGGACCGCTGGTGTCCCGGTAGGGCTCCACCTTCAGGCTCTCGATCTCGAGCGTCCACGGGATGGCTCCCATGATCCGCGCGATGTCCCCGAGGCTTTTGATGGCCGCCAAGTGGACGTTGATGGTGCTGTGGCCGAGCTTCCGTTCCTGCAGGTGGGTCCGATAAGCAAAGATGGTCGCATTGGCCTCTCCATGCGGCTTCGAAAAAAGCCGGGCAGCCGTCTCGGCCATGTTTTCGGGGTCTTTGTTCCCGATGAAGATGCCGAACTGCCGGAGCGCCTGCCGGTAGGCCCGGATGGTGCTCGGCTTGCGGTTGCGGAAGTAAGCGTCGACGATGAATGGCCATGCCTTCCGGGGATCCAGAAGCGGCTGGCTGGTGGCCGGCGCGACTGGAATGAGGGCCGTAGATTTCGGCGGCGGCTTCTTGGCCATTAGCGTGCCGCCGATGAATGGCCGAAGACCCACGCAGGGTCGTAGATACCGGTATGATCGGAGTTACAGCCCTTGGTCTGCCGCTTCTTCACCGGGTCGTACGACATCGATACCCGTGGGTGCCAGCCACAGGCCTCGCAAAGCGCATGAAGCCACCCGCAGGGACAGTGGCCCATCGGCCACCGCCGGCTCTTATGGTCCCAAACGATTTGATTTGACCGGCATTGCGGGCACTTCGGATAGATCGTAACGGCCAGCGGTTCTTTCATGCCGTGAAGATAGCACGGAACCGCCGAGTAAGCAAACTGCTATTGTCGTACACGCGATCGGCGTCGACCGGACGTCGACCCGCCCGATCATCAGGCGTCAGATCCCCTGCGGGACGCCGGGGGCCTAGAAGGCCTCCAAAGGGCCACTAGGGCCTTTCCCTTGAAGTAATACATATGTATTACTTAGACCTTCCTGACGTCGCGGATCCGCGCTTTCTGGGAGGCCCCTAGACGCGAGATCTCCGGGGGATTGGCTCCGAAGGCCTGCTTTTTCATTCCGGCCTGCCTAGAGGCATCCTTGGCCCTTCGGTCCTTCAAACGCTCCTCAATCGGCCTTGGACTGCCGATGACGCACGGTTCGAAGCCGGTTTCGCCGCTTCGGATCGCCCGGATGTCCTTCTGGACCTCGCTTGTCTTCATGTCTTCGCTCTCATTATACCAGACCGGGCTGGTTTGGCCAGCCCTCTGGCACATCGAAGCTGCTGCCGATGAGCTGGACGTTCAGCGTCACCGGGTTCATGTTGTCCCTATTGGTCATCTCGACATAGACTTCGTCGCCGGGCTCGAGATGAAGGGGAGAATCAAATTCGACGATTGTTTCCCCCGCATGGGGCAATTGCCCCGTCGTGAGCACGAAATTGGTCGCCCTCGCCATCGACCGAAAATAAACGCTGAAGCCCGCCGGCCCCGACCCAGTCACGACCAAGCGGTCGTAAATCCGCCGTGCCGGGGAAGGCAAGCCTCTCGACATCGGGCTTGGAGGGGCCGGCCGCACGAATTTGCGGACGACCCACTCCAAGAACCACCGGGCCGGGCGCTTGAGCAGCTTGAAAAACAGGTAGCTGATCACGATCGAGACCACCACGGGGAGTGCGATCGCCCGGAATGTCTCCATGGCTAGCCCGCGTAAGGGAACTTGCAGAAGAGTGCCTTCTGGTCGGCGGGGACGTCATGGAGCTCCTTGGTGTAGGAGGACGCCCCCATCTGCAGGTTGACCGCGTCGATGTAGCAGCTGTACATGCCCTCCTTGTTGACCATGAGCTTCTCGGAGACACCCTTCTCCTTGAGGCGGTCCTTGAACTGGTCGACGAAGACGGAGTCCGCCCCGAAGCGGTTCCACTGCGGCTGCTCCGCCAGCCAGTCGATGATCCAGTCGTAGGCCTCCGGCTTGAAGACCTCGCCCCGGCCATGGTTCTTGTAGCCGAGGAAGGTCACGTCGATTCCGAGCTCATGGGCGGCGGCCAGCTTGCCCGTGAGCTCATCCTTCTTGTAGCACCCGAGCGGGATCTGCAACGTCGGCCTGACGTCGCTCGGCGACTTCACCTCGTTCTCGATCCACCATGCGATCGACCGGAGATCTTGGATCGAGCTGACGGCGAAGCTCCGGCAGTACTTCTTGACAGCCGCAACCTTCGCCTCGTCCTCCATCCAGCTCAGGTTGAAGGTCGTGAAGTTGGGCGTGACGCCGTTGTTGTGGAAGCTCTCGAGGATCTTCGCGAAGTCCGGATGCGAGGTCGTCTCGCCGCCGCCAAGGGCGACTTCGAAAACCCGCGCATCCTGAAGCGCCCATGCCAGCCCCTCGATCCTCTTGAAGTCGGCGTGCTTGCCTTCCTTGGTCGAGCTCTGGTAGCAGAACTTGCAGCCGTAGGGGCAGTAGTCGGTGATCTTGATGTCAACGAGCTCGGGCCTGCCCTTGGGGAAGTGGATCTTGGGGTTCTCCTTGAAGGAGAGCCGGATCTTCGCGCCGCTCTCGCGGTTGTAGAGGATCCACCAGTCGCCGTCCTTCCGGCAGATGAGCGGGTGGTTCGAACCGACGTCGTAGTTGAGTTCGGTCAGGAGCGCCTTCCCGCCGACGTCGTTTGCGTTCTTCTCGTCCTCGTCCGTGTTGTCGTTCCCGCCATGGATCGTGATCTTGGGGTTGGAGAGGACGTAGTCGACCATCTCCCTCATGAAGTCGTGGTCGTAGTGGCCCTTGTGGCCGTAGCGCACCGACTCATAGCTCCTCGGGAAGCCGGGGACGCTCTGGTGGTCGACGTAGGCGCTCCTCTCGTAGCCGTCGCCGTCCTTGGCCATGACGTGCTCGAGGATGTTCGCGCCGGTGAGTTCGCGCGCGACGATCGCCGCATGCGCGGAGCCCATCTCCTGAGAGAGGATTCCGTGGATCATGGCAGCGAGGTACTTCGACTTGTCGTCGCGCGTGGTGAGGTGGAACCAGTCCCAGCCGTACTGGAAGTCGCCGGACTCCGACGGGACCGGGCCGGACTTCGAATTGAGAATGATGCTGTGCGTGCTGGACGAGTTGTTGGCGTGTCCGAGCCGGACGCTCGAGATCTTCATTTCATCTCCTTCTATGCCTAAACTGATGCCCCATGATTGGGCTCACGAGATTCTGGCTCCAATGGTCTTGGGAGTCCAGCTAGATCGGGTACTCGACCCTGTCGGTGAAGACATGCCCGACAAACTGCCCCTTCAGGAGCAGGAACGTGCCGATGTAATGGAGATGCTGGTCTTCTTCAGACATCCCCAGACCCGTCGGGTAGATGACGAACCGGCGTTTGATCTTGGAGGCGTCAGGATCGACCGCCGCCCAGATGCAAGGGGTCTCGTTCTGCGTCTGGAGGGACAGGACAGTCGCGCCGGCGGGCATCTCCACGAACACCTCGGAGCCGGTCTTGAGCGGGTACTTCCAGATGATCTGTTTCATGGCTTCCTCTTGATGAGCTTCGAGACGCCCTCGATGATGCAGCCGACGACGTAGTCGCTCTTCTGCGAATGGAGCACCGTCAGCTGCGGGCTGATCCAGCGGGCGTAATGGCTCTCGTTCGAGAGATAGACCTCGAGGAGGTCCCCCTCCCGGTTGTAGAAAACGGTCGGCTTGAAGGGCTCCGGCTTGATCTTCGGCAGCTCCTTCTTGATGAACTCATCGAGCGAATTCTTGGCCGCCCCAACGCGCACGGTCGTGGAGTGGGCGTGGTTCTGCTGGCATGCCGGGCAGCTCTTGTCGCGGCATGACGGGTCGAAGGCCCGCGAACCCCGGTAGGGCTTGCGTGCCTTGTTCTTGCGCCGGTGGTTCTTGTGGCTCATGGTCCCATCCTAGCCGTGGAGGATCTGCGATTCGAGCTCTTCGAGCAGGTCGATCTGGGCCTGACATTCACGGTAGTCGCCATCCCGGTCGATCTCGCGCTCAAGTTCGATCCGTTTCTTCGAAATCCACTCGGCGACATCGTCGAGCGTCAGGATCCTACGGCGCTTTCTTTCCTTTGTCTTCATTGTTCCTCAGCTCCGCCCGGATCTTCACGAGAAGCTTGCCGAGCATGTTGAGTCCCAGCGTCTGGCTGCGAGCACAGTGATCGCCCGTGCAGCGACAGACGCCCCAATAATTGTCGTGCCACGTGTTGCCTTCGATGAGGTCCCGGTCGCCGGTGGCCAGAAGACCCTCCTGAAGCTCCGGATAGGAGAACTTCTGCCGAAGCAGCACTTCCATGATCCCGAGCTTCTTCTCATCCCAGTCCGGGCGCATCGCCACTTTCTGCCCGAGACGCCTCGCTTCACCGGGCTTGGCGGCGGCCCGGATCTCGTTTCGCTCCAGCATAGAAAGCGTCTTGGCAGCCTGATAGGCGTGCTCGGTCGAAGGATACTCGACTCCATCGAACATGACCGGCACGAAGTGGAAGTTCGAGAGGAATCGGTGCTCGCCCATGAACTGTGTGATCGGCTCGCTCATGGCGTTTCCTTCCATATCGCCTCATGCAGCTCATCCAGCATGGAGTCGTAGCCGATGTCAGCGAGGATGATCTTCGCATTGTCCCTCTTGACCTCGCCGCCACGGATGAGCGCCCGAAAGTCCTCGCGTTCGAGACGGACGCGAGCCGTGGCGGATCCACGCAAGAAGAAGTTGTCGAAGAGAATGATGACGAAACAAAGCAAGGCGAAGACAAGATAGACAGCCGATCCAGTCTGGCTCTTGTCCATGGCGAGGCACATCCCACTCAAGGACGTGCCCAGACCGACTCCTCCGAAGAGGCTGATTAGTGGTCTCATGGCGTATAGCTCCTCAACTCACGAACGACATCCAGCCAACCGCTGACAAGCACCACCCGGGGGACCTTTCCCCAGAAGTGGGAGACCTCCGACAGGGACGGCTTGAAACAGATGAGCTTCCCCACGACATCGACGAGATAGGAAAGCACCTCCAGCCGGTCGTCGATCATGACATCGAGCTTGAGCTTCTCGCAAATCCCGCGCTTCTCATGGCGCTCCCGGCAGAAATGAACGCGTTCGGGCAAGACGCCCGTAATTCCATAGAACTCGTTGTGCTGGAGCCATTCGAGCGACCGCTTCTGGATCCGCTCGCCGCACTTGGAGACGAGATGGATCTCCGTGCTGATCCAGCCGGCAAGCTCCTTGATCGATGCGAAGGCTCCTTCGAGCGGCTTGGCGTTCAGGTAGTTGTCGCCGAAGAGGGATGTGTCCTCCGCGTCATTGGAGCGGTCGATGATGACTCCGCCGATGTCGATTCCGATCTTCAAACGATTCCTCCTGCATGCACGCCGTCGAAGTCCCGGCAGCGGTGCGATTCTTCCACAGGACCGTGGCGCGGGCAGGCTGCTTCTGGCCGCCACCACCATGCCTGATGCTTCTTCTTGGAGCAGGCGCAGGGGCGCTCGCAGATCGTGTGGCCGCCGTTCAAGCAGTTGTAACAGACGCCGTGCATACCGGGCGGGATCGAGGGATCGTAGACCATCCGCCGGATTTTCTTCACGGGACGCCGGTCGAGGTCGGCCATCTGCTCTTCGGCGGCCTGATCGATCACCCGCAGCTTCTCTTCAATCGCGGTCGCGATGAGAGTGCAGCTGGCAATCGTAACTTCCATCTTGCGTCCAGATTGAAGCCCCAGCATTTGGGCGGCCCGCCGGAGCATGTTCTTGGCCATGTCCAGAAGTTCGAAGTCATCCATGAGCCGCGCGCGACGAAGGAACGCCTTGACTTTCTGCTGGTCCTTCTTGGTCATGAATTGCCTCCGTAGAAGCCCATCCTCTGGGACTCGGCCGTAAGCGCATCGCACGCGAGCTTGCTGCCGCCCCATTCGCCGCGCCGGACGGAGAGCAGCCATTCGTTCATGAACGCCTCATCGCCGGCATCGGGCACCGCCCATGGCTTGATCGCGTCGATCTTCGCAATCATCTCCTTGGCCATCTTCTCGACTTGCTCGACCGAGTACTGCCCTTCCCGGATCGACATGAGAAATGACCGCTCCGTGTCCTCCTTCCAGATCACGGGCTCACCGCCGGTGGCGATCTGCCCGGCGTCCATGAGCAGCCGGATCAGGTGACAAGACCATTTATGATTTGGCTTGCCGCCGGTCGTGTGCAGGTATGAGCCCTTGGCCAGCTTCTGGAGCTGGCCGAGCGCGTAGCCAAGGTACTGCTTGACCGTGTGCTCGGAGAGGACCCGCCGGCGCTCCTTCTTGAGCTCGCGCCACGCCGCCGTCTCGTACGTGTTGCGGTCGGTCCAAAGCGCCTCGACGATCGACGGATTGCCCTTGAGCAGGAGATTGCAGAACTTGCCCACTTCATGGACGACCCAGTCGGGTTCATGCCCATCGAGCGTATCGGGCGGCATGTGCAGGCCCACGAGCTGCTCCGTCGGCGGCGCATAAACGCCGAAGTAGTCCTCGTCGGACTCGGGCATCGCGAGGTTGTAACATCTGGATCCGGCGATCTTGGCGAAGACAAGCTGGCCCGGGTAAGGCTTCTTGACGAATTCGTCGAGGTTCATGGAGTCGCTACCTTCTTCTGAAGCTGCTTCTGGCGGCGGACAGCCTTGAGGCCGCCCTGAATCGCCTGATCGACCCGGATGCTCCGACAGTCGGGTACGTAATGATCGATGTGCAGCTCGCCTTGGGCGATCTTGTTATGGTCGATGATATAGATCTCACCCGGATCCCGGTCGGCATAGACCGAGTAGATCTGCGATCCGACCACTTCGATGACGATGCGGTTCTTGGTCTTGGCCATTGAGGCCCTCCTTTTTGAGCTTACTGCGTGGCTTCTTGGATCAACTTCTCGGCATCAGACCGGTAGACGAAGAGCATGTACACGTAGTCGCCTCCCATGTCGCTGTCACTGCGCATCGGGAGCGCGAGGCATGGATACTGCTCTGGACTGTCGCCGATGTCCAGTTCAGGCTTGGAAATGGCATGCCACTTCTGCGGATAGTTGAGCTTGCGCTTGTAAGCGGCCCAGTCCTTTTCATTCCTGATGAGCGTCCAGTTCGTGAAGAGCTTCTCGTTCCCTTCCGGATCGATCTTCTCAGCGAGCGCCTTGCAGCTTGCCATGAGCTTCTCGTATTCCGGCGTCTTCGCGGCTGCGAACCGGGCATGGATGTCGATGTAGAGATCAGGCGAATAGACCACAAAAAGCGACGCCTCCCAGCGTCTCCTGAAGTCCCGAAGCGCGTCGTCGAGCTCGTCGGGAGTCATGTCGGGCTGGGATGAGATCCCATCAAGCACGAGCTGGAGCCTTTGGATCTCCGGCATCAGATCCTCGACGGTCGCCTTTCTTGGCTGCGGCTTCTTGGGCACTGGCGGCCTCCTTCTTGCACTTGGTGCAAAGCTTCTCGGACGGTTTCTTCGCCCGGAAGCCCCGCTTGCACTTCGAGCAGAACTTGTTCATGCCCGATTACCCTTTCTTTTTCTTCTCGACCAGCTGGTCGAGCTGGCGCTTCATGATGAACAGCATGACCGTCCCGGAGACCTGTGTGCCGATCGAGATGGCACAGAAGACCGCCAAGGCGGCGACAAGGAAACAGTTCTCCATGGATTGGCTCCGTGGTAAAATCTGGCGGCAGGAGGAAACCGATATGCCGCAACTCTTGGAGATCTCCGGAATCGACACGTCGCAAGGGTTGCCCGTACCGGATGGGACAGGCAGCCTCGGAAACCCCGGCCTCTTCTCGCCGCCCAAGGAGGAGTCGATCTACACGTCGCTCCTCCTGACGGCCAGCTCCGTCATCACCATCGCGTTCCTGATCCGCGCGCTCCCCAAGGAGCCGCCCGGCTTCTGGCAGGTCGTCGGCTACGCGGCACTTTCAGGCGCGGCCGTGGGGGGCCTGCGGGGGCTCGCCGGCATCATCGCCAGCGCCAAGACGGAATAGACGCTAGTCGTCTGCGGTCACTTTTGTAATACGGCTCGCTCATTTTGAATGGTCACTGCATTCGTACGGCTAGCGCTTGTAGCGCTTGCCCTTGGCGGGGATTATCGCCGTCGGCGTGAGCTTGTGGTTCTCGATCTTGAATTGGATCTTCTCCGGCATCGACCCACCAGCCTCTTCGACGGATTTCGTGCAGGCCTCGTCATACGCGTTGTTGACGATCTGCTCCTCGTCGATGGTGTCGGGGAGTTCGGCAACTACGAGCTTCGCTTTCTCCGCCTCCGTCCCATTCGACGTGTAGACCTTCTCGACCAGCTTCGTCAGCTTCGACTGGGGCGGATTCCTGCGCGACTTGACCTTGAACAGCAGGATGAGGCAGGAGTTGTGCATCCCGGCCGGTCGAATTCAACGGCGCGGATGGAAGGAGGCATGAGTCGATTCAGCTCCCTAACGATGATCGCCCGGGCGATGTAGTCGCGCTCTTCCGAAGATTCCCCGTCATGGAATCCCCACTTCGACGAGAAGTCGTCCCAAGATCCTCTCACAGGCGGCCTCCCTTCTTGTTGATGTAGAGCCGGCAGACGTTGAAAAGCGCTGTCGCTGCCGCTTCCTCGGGCGTGTTCACGAGCGGGCTTGAATGAGCGCCCGGTTCCTCGATCGGGCCGCCCTTCAGCTGGTAGCAGTACTTGCCTTCGCCCCACTTCTCGGCTTCTTCCTTTGTAGGAGGCGGAAGTCCATTCCCGGCGCGTTCCTGCTCCCATTCCCATTCCCATTTCGGGTAGTACCTGATCCGCATGGAGAAGCCCAATCGGCCAAGCTCCCGGCAGCAAAAATCGACGCTGGCGAGCGCCTTAGGGCCGTAATGATAGCCCGACACCTTCTCGATCTCGCGGGCGAGCTCTGCCCAGTTCGTGTTCATCGGCTCTTCCTCTTGCGTTTCTTGATGCCAAGGTCATTCAGGAAATAGGATGTGCGGCACGCCACGCAGATGACTTCCTCGTCGGACGTCGACTGGTCCTTGAGATCCAGCATATTCAAGGGATCCACGACAAACCCAGAGGAGCAAAGCCTCGACATGGGGCGAAAGCTCTGCCCGGTCATGAGGAGCCGGACCTTCGCAACGATGAGCGTGTCCCGTTCTTTACACTGTGGACAAATCGTGACCCACTGGTTGTAGGCTGCATCCACCTTCCGCCGGCTGGCGACCTCGGCATCAGCTTCCTTGATGGCCAGATCGACTTCCTTTTTGCCGATCCCGATGGGGTAAACGCCGTAGTCGTCGCCCTCCTTGATGTTGTCGTAATCGATGAGGTAGACGAAGCCCGGCTCGTGGTCGGCGGAGATGCTCTGCACGACGCCGCCAGAGACGACGATGACGATCCGGTTTGAGCGCTTCCGGTTGCGCTTCATCATGACTCCTTCCTTGCTGCCTTTCTGCGCCGGGCGAGTTCGCAGGCCTCGAGATAAGCCACCGCCGCTGCGGCGAGCTGCGTTGTTTCCTCCTCGATCCGCCATGGCTCCTCGCGGAGGGCTTTGGAGATCTCGCCCAACTCCTCGGAAAGAACCTGCAGCCACTGCAGATGGGTGATGCTCAGGTTGAATCCCGTTCGGCGGTGCTCAAGCCGCTCTTCCTTCACCTTCTCGAGAACCGCATTGCGAATGTTGATGTTGCCGTACATGTCCGCTGGCAGCTCGGTCGGATCGGGAACCGGTGTGTCTGACCGCGCGCCCTGACACTTGCAGTCGGCATCCTCCTGCCGGAGACATTGCCAGCCGATGGTCCGAACGCCCTTGCCAATCCGGTATCCATGGAATTTGTGGCCGCAGACATTGCACCGCTCCCGGTCGAGGCATTCCTTGTGAATCAGCTGGCTGAACAGCGGCTTGGGGCAATCGCAGTGGCAATCCGATCCGCATTCGGAACAGCGACGGGTCATGCTTTCTCCTTGTTGTTCCGCAGCTTCCAGCTCTCCAATGTCAGCCAGAACATGGCCGCGAAATTGGCCACATCGACCGCCTCCCGCTGCATCCGGCTGAGCTGCGACTTGGCCGTATAGACGCTCAGCTTCCCGTAGGTGGCGCGGTCAAGCTCCCGGAGCTCCTCCCACAGCCGCTCGAGACAGCCAAACGGGCTGATGCCACGGATGTCCTTCCCCTTGTGATCGTTCGCCCGCAGGACCTTCTCCATCGCCTCGGCGAACTCGGCCACTTCGGGTCTCACCTTCATGTTCCCTCCAGAATGAAAAGGGCGGGGAGGCCGCTAGCATGGGCCCGTGCGCGCCCGCCTCCCCGCCTTGTCCCGTAGCCTCAGGGACGAGCACGCTTTCTATGCTTTCTCAACGACACGCTTGTCGAGGCTCAGGAACCGCTCGCGCTTCATCCTGTCGGTCTGCACGATGGTGACGAGCTTTCCTCCCGCCTTGACGATGGCCTTCCTGAGAAACTCCACTGTCTGCAAATTGGCACATTCAACCGTGTGATAGAAAATGATGGCGTGAGGCCACGCCCGCCCCTCGAACGCGACGATGAACTCGGGATTGACCTCCGCAAAGCCTTCGTACTTCCGTGCGTCGGCCTTCATCATAGACCTCCAAATGCCACGAATCTTGCCTCCGGTGACAGCTGCTCGAGCTCATCCGTCCGGAAGTGCACCGCATCGTCGTACTGCTTGCCGCAGGTGCAGAACGGCTCCTTCCCCTTCGGGTGCTGTGGCGACGGAAATGTCTCGCAGATGCTCCGCCACCGGGCGACATGCCTGCCGCCCAGATCAGGAAAGACGGGCTGCATCCATCGGGTCGGAAGACCCCATTGTTTGAATCGCTCATTCGCTGCTGCTGCATCAGTGGCAGTCAACTGATGACGCTTCTCGAAGCGCTGAGTCTCCGAATTGAACAAGAAAAACAACAACGCATCCGGCTGCTTCATGCTATGCCTCGAAGACTTTCCGCTCCTCATGGATGAGGACAGGCCCATCCGGCCGCCACATCATCGGCGTAGCGGCGTGAATCTGCTCCTCCGGGGCTCCGCGCGCTTCCATGAGGACAAGCCACGCCAAGATGCTGCCGGCGTCCATTTCGGGCGGCTTCACACATCCGTTGGCCCACTTGACCCAGCCACTCAACTCCGCCTTGGCTTGAAGAATTCTCACAAAGGAGACCGGCAGCTCCACCGTGACGCGCACCCGCTTGACGCTCATGGACGCCTCCGCTTGAGCTTCATGTACTTGACGATCTCCTTCGGATCGGTGATCTCCCGGACCGATTCGGTGCGAGCTTCGCCGCCCTGATCGATCTCTTCCTCATAGGAGAGCTGCTCCAACTCGTGCGGATGATTCTTGGCCTGCTTGGCATTGGAGGCGCGGACGATGATATATGCCTTGACGGTCGCCTGCGGGTAGTCCTCGACCACTTCAAAGATCTTCTGCTTCATGTCACTCCTCCTCGAAACCGAACCAGCGTGCCTTGGGATACCACTCCAGAAACCTCTTCGCCGTGATGGTGTGCTCCTTGTCATCGATGCCGGTGTGGTAATAGGTGTTGCCCTTCTTCCAGCTGAGCCGATGCGTTGCCCGGAGAATGCCGCTGACCATATGAGCGCTCACCCAGACATTGCATTCATCAGGCTTTTGTTTCTCGCCGATCTCCTTGGCCTTGGCCAAGAACTCCGCCGTCGTCATCCCCTGATCAGGCATGAATCCTCCTTTACGGCCGGGCTGCCGGCTGCAGTAGGACGTCTACACAGCGGGGGCACAAATTGGGATAGCCATCACGAGTACCAACACCGGCGTCCCTGCGCCGGCAGCGCTCGCAGAACGGCAAGTCGCAGGGAACGATCTTGATGTAAAGGCCCGGCATCGTCGGGGATTCGCGCCCCACCCGGCGCTCGATGAGCGTAACCTTGTCAACCTTGAAGATCTCCCGCAAGGTCGTGAGTCCAAGGCCATTCAGATGGTTGTAAAGCTCATTGGTCTCGCAGAAAAGCCAGACTTCCATCTCCTCGCTGCGCATCGGGATCTCGCCGCCCCAGCACTCCATGATGACGAGGTCGTTGTCTCCGTATTCCTCGCGCTCGGGCATGATGAAGCACGACCCCGGGATCGACCGGTATGGCCTGACGGTGAAACCAGAGCGCGGCGCGACCATCTCACGCATTCCTTCGTTATGGCAGGAGAGCACGTAGAGTGGATTCGGAGTGACGGGAAAGACGCCGCCCGGCACCGCTTCGCCATGCAGCCGATCGACCAGATCGATGGCGGGCAGCATGTTGCCCTGATAGCGCACGTAGCCGCCGGGCATGCCGTGGACAAGCAGGACCATCTTCGACAACGATGTCGCCGTCCTGAAGACGACGTACTCAATCTTCGGATCATTCGCAAAGGCCACGATGCGTCGAGCATCGCGACCGAAGACCTTGAATTGGCAAATTGGTGGCATGACAAACCTCATTCCGTGTTCTCGATCTTGCCGAGGCCGGGCTTGATGTCCTTTTGGATCTGCTCGTACCGCTCATCCCGAGCGATTTTCTTGAGAGCGCCAATGAGCCCGTCCACGCCCTCGACGACGATCTTCGTCAGCCGCGCATTCTCATCGGCCGCCTTGATGATCTCATCCACCTTGGCGGCATCGATTTCGACCTCGCGAACGGTGAAGACTTGAACTTCCCCGACTTGACTTTCCCCGCCTTCGATCTTCCGTGTGCCGCCCATGATCTTGACCGCTTCGGCAAGCATCTTTTCATCGCGGGTGACGCCATACGTCATGCCGCCGAAGGTGCCCGACTGCTCGCCATACAACATGGCCTGCCTCTCGGGGAGATAGAGGCAGTAGGTGTAGATCTGTCCATGGATATGCCATCCACGGACGATCCGGTTGTAGAAGATTGCCTTCATGTGGAACTCCGGATTAGAGGTTGATGTACTCTTTCGAGGCGTCCCCGCCGGGACGCCAGCGGCCGCTAAAGGGATGGCGCATCCAGCCTTGGGGTTCCTGCTCCTTGGCCGGATCCCAACGGTTCATCTCAGCGACCGCGACAGCAGGCTCGTCGAATCACCATCCATCGGAGTAGGTCATCCCGTCGGTCGGGCCGATCACAATCCGCGCCCGTCCATAGGTAAGCGGGATCACTTCGACCGTACGGCCATCCGGGAAATCGCGCTTGCCGTAGGACATCATGCGCCTTCTCCTATGACGAGGCCATGTGCTCGTCTTCATCCCCACGATTGAAGTCAAGGATGACCACGTGGCAGTCCACACACTCGATCGCGACGTTCTCGGCCTCCTCTTTCGAATGGCCGTAGTAGGCGCACTCGATCTTGTGCCCGACGTGCTCGAGCAGCTCCTTGAAAGTCGAGACGCTCATGAGTTCTCCTTGTGCGTGCCGTGGTCGCAATCCGTCGCCCGGTGGATCATCCACACACCCATACTGAAACCTCTCTGAGCCGCCTTGCCGGCCACCCCCGCGAAGAAGCCCAAGAGCCAGAAGGGCATGATCAGGCACAACGCCGGCATGAAGAGAACGATCTCAATCCACCCGCCCGTCCTGAACCGGCTATAGCAATCCCTGCACTGCGAATGATTCATTCTTCCTCCGAGCGCGAGTGGCCGTAGACCTCCTTCTCGAGCGCTTTCGTCGGCGTCACCTCTTCGTAAGTGACGTCCTCGCCATGGAAGTCTCCGGCGCATGCGAAGTTCCAACCCTCATCGAAGCTCTTGACCGAGAACGTGAGCTCCGGATACTTCTCCGCCGCCGCCATGAAGACGGGAACAGGAGGGCTCCACGCCGTCTCGAAACAGAACTCCAGACGACCGTCCTTCTTGGAGCAGATCTCAAGATCGTAGGAGTTCCACTTCGTCCCCCAGTTCTTGATCGACCACTCGTACCATGTGGGAGCCCCGAACTTCCTCAGGTTCGCCGCGTAGCGATCGGCCTCGATCTTGTGCTTGGGATCCCGCTTGAGCAGGAAGGCGCGGAGTTCTTCTGCATTCGTCACTCCCGCTTCCTTGACCCAAGGATATTCGAGGATGTGGCTTGGATCGCCATACCATGCGTCATATCCCATGCTCCCAATGCTTCCACTAGTGGTGTGCTCCAGCTCCTCGGGCATCGGAATGAGCACATTGAAGTCGAGATACTCTCTCGGCTTTTGCTCGGGCGTGGCCTTGACCTCATCCTCGACGTCGACAATGCACTCCGTGCGGAACCGCTCGATGACGTCCTCCGGACCGGTGACGACGACTCGATGCGTGACGTGATTGGGCATCTCTCCCCCTATGTGAACGGCATGTGTTCGCGCACTCTCTTCGCGATCTTCTCGGCCTTCTCGATGTCCCTCCGGACCGGCAGCGAATAGCGCCCGTGGCTTGCCTCAAGGATGCGATTCAGGCGCTTCTGGACTTCTCTGGGAGACATCGTGCCGTGCAACTCGTCGATGAGCTGCCGGAGCAGCAACCGGACCTTCTGCATCCGCTCGCGCAGTTCCTTCTCGGAATCCATGACCTCTCCTTGTATGCTCCAGTTCGTGCGGATCTCCGAATCCATGGGCCTTGAGTCTCTCGACTTTGCGCCGATGGGACATGGCTTCCCGCGCGATGGAGTCGACATCACACCAGCCGAGATCCTAAGTGAACCCTATCGGGTGATCGGCCGCTATGAAGATGTCGTCGTGCAGCCCGAAGGATTCACGGTCTTGCGGCAGCCGAGACTCGAGACAACCGCGATCCGGATGATCGAGGTCTAGGGCTTCTCCGGCACGTCCTCCGTCTTGGTGATATGGAAGTTCCGGATCTCCGTATCGATGACCTTGGAGTCGGTGGTCTTGGCCACGAACTTGTAGTCCATCTCGGTGACAAAGCGCTCGGCCACTGCCTCGGGGCTGGCCGTAGAAGAGGAGCGCAGGATGACCCGCGTCTCCACGACGATGTAGATGTCTCTCATGACCGCTTCAGGACCTCCTCGAGCATCGCCGCGTCCTGATCGGCGTGCTCGGCACGGTCGCGCATCTCGGTCGCCCGCTTCCTCAGGTACTGCGGGAACCCCTCGAGGAACCGCCTGAAGACCGACTTCACCTGCTGGCTATTGTCGGCGCGGTCGAGATAGCCCTCCTCAAGGAGGACCGTCATCTTCTTGACCCAGCAATTGGGGTGCCGGGAAACGCCTCCGGGGTTCATGAACCACCAGAACCGGATGCCGCTGGGATGGACGGCATCGAACCGGATCTTGTTCATCATCGGGACCGGGTGCTGGTAGACGAGGTCGGTGATATTGATCGCTTGCAGGTGCTCCCACGGATACTCCGTGAGTGGCAAGTCGCCCGGCAGGCAGTACTCGGTGTACATGCCGCCCGTTCCCCGCCCGAAATCATTGACGTCGACTTCCGTGCGCACGGCCTTCAAAGCTTCGGCATGCTTGACGATTTCGCGCCAGTTCATGATTCCTCCTTGGTTTGTTTGCTCTCCCGTGCACCCTCAAGACTCACGGTGACGTTGTCTTCCTTGTTGATGTCCGGCCAGTAGACGAGCTCAAGCTGTCCGGCGAAGCGCTGGAGCGCCGCGACATATCCGTGCCCCGGGCGTGAGCAGGCATCCCCGTAGCCATCCACTTGGAACATGATCGTGCTCGGCGAGATGACGATCTTGCCCGTGATCGTTTCGGTACGCATGTCATCCCTAATTACAAAGGGGATTTCGCGCTCACCGGAAATCGGATTGGACTGGACCCGCTTCTTGTCCTTGGGACTCCATGAGAAAGCCGTGCATAGACATCCCTTCGCAAGGCATGATGGCCCCGGAGTGCCGAGGCGCTGGCCCGTCAGTGTAACATGCCGAAGATACGTGTGCTGGCAGGTGCATTTGGCCGTCATCGGCAGGTCGTTGATCCATGTCATGGGAGCTCCTTTCGGATCTCGTCCTTGGCACGTTGACGCACCTTCTTCGTGGCGCGTTTCTTGAGAATCGTGCGCGTCGGCACCGGAACCTTCTTGAAGTTCTTCTTCCCCAGATCGAGCCGGACCTCGGAAAGGCTCATGCCCCGGAACGTGGCGTCGACGGCCTTGCGCCGGCGGGCTCCCGGACGGGGATGTTTCATGGTCTCCTCGCTTTGCTCTTCTGCCGGAAGGTGAAAAGCCGCCAGCAGCGGACGCACTGGACCGACTTGTCGTTGTATGGAATGAACCAATGGCTGCACGGCTTCTCATCCAACTCGGCGAACTTCGAGTAGTCGATGTCCGGCACGAGACAAGGCTGCAGATGCTCCGCCTCCTGTCTCAGGCCGCATCCCGGCATCTGGCAGAACCGATAGTAGCCGCCTCCAATCTTGGGGAGCCAAGACCCCCACGTGTGCTGACTGGAGCATCGCTTTCTCTTGGATTGTCTGTTCACCTTATGTATCCTCTGGTATACTTCCTGACAGGGTCGTTTCTAGGACCAATTTTTGGAGGGTCCATACATGGACCAGCAGGCGCTCGTAAGCAATCCAGTCGGCGAGAAGAAGAGCGATGTGCTCGACTTTCTCGAACTCGCCGGCGCAACAGCGGCAGACCTGATCAAGAGGGCACCGGCCGCCCTTGATCATACTCCGGTCATCTCGGTCGTCCGCTCACTCCAGAAGATCTCGAATCTGGCATGGGCGCTCCGGAAGTACCCGATCATCGACATCAGCTTCTTTTCGATGTCGCGCCGGGATCTGATCCCGGTTTCACAGCCGACCGGCCCGGCCAAGGAGATCATGCTCTGGGTCCCCGTCTTCGCAGCAGGACATGCCACGATGTCTATGCTGATGGGATCCACCGACACTCCCGCGACCTTCGATCCCAATTACGGGAACGTCGGCTTCGATTTCACGAAGCCTGCCGAAATCCAGATGCAGATCAACCGCGAGGAGCTCAGCCGGCAGGGCCTCTACGGGCAGGGCATTTCCCTCAAGGCCGTCCGCCCGAAGATCCCGGCCAAGATCATGACCCATGTCAACGAAGTCGCGTCCAAGTTCGACCAGACGCTGCTCGTCTGGGAGGCGTCGTGGAAGGGCGAGGTGCGCGTCGACCCGTTCATCCTCGGGCAGATGTTCGACACGTGGTTCCTCATCGACCAGTTCGATCTGAGCAAGATGGAGCACTACGTGTTGTCCGAGTTCGTCAAGCCGAAGTAGGATGCTGGTGGAGCCCCGGCCGCCGTATGGGCCGGGGCTTTTTCTAGGAGGGACAGATGACCAAGCTCATGGGCCCCGGAGCCATGGCTGTGCCGTCAGATCTCGAAGATGTCATGCCGCCGGGGCCGACGGATGAGTGGCTCAAGAAGGCCCGCTTGAATTCTTCGCTCACCGGACTTAGGAAGAGCTTCGATCCGATGTTCGACAGCTTCATTGTCCGGGCCGGAGTCGATGCCGAAGAGCAGCTGATCTTCGCCATGCCACAGGGCAGGACATGGCACCTCGATTGGGCGAAGCCGGGGCCGTCGACTGATTCGACGGAGCCGAAGACAAGTCGGGACACGAACTTCATATGCTCCAGCTCGCTCGGCCATCCCCTCTACGCCTACTGGACGTGGATGAAGGTCGTCTTCGAGCGCTGGGACAATCCGAGCGACGCCGTCGAAGTCCTGACGACCGGCGAGATCAAGTTGACGATCGGGAGGCACTCGCGGTCGATTCCGCTTTCTGGCATGACTCCGATCCTGCCCGACGGGGCTGACAAGGACTTCGGAAAGAAGCTCTCGAAGAGCGGCTTCTTCTGGCCGTGGCTCAAGACCGACATCGGCCCGTATTTCATTGAGCCGACCCATATCGTCGATGGCCGCCTGAGCGTCAAGGGGATCCGCTCCGGCCGCGTGCAGGGCAAGGTGATCCTCGGCCCGACCCTCTACGTGCCGAGGCGCTCATGAAGCACCTCTACGACGGATCCATGGACGGCTCCCATCCCTGTGACGTTTGCGGCGTCAATGGATTCACAGGCGATCATTTCTTCAATGGCACGAACGTCGCCTGCGATTACGACAACGGACCCTGCGCCTGCGGGGCATGGCACAAGCCCGAGAACTTCGCCGGCGAATGGAGCCGGATCTCGAAGATGACCGAAGCCGAGTTCGTCGACTGGCTCAAGGCGAATTGGACGGGGTCTTGGGTCGTGCCGGAAGGGCCGATCAGCCTTCCGCACCGCTACCAGCTCATCAATGCACTCGAGCACGCCGGACAGAAGGCATGAACAGGGAATTCGAGGACTGGCTCGACGCCAAGATCAAGGAGCACGTTCCTCCCAACCAGCCCATCACGAAGGAATCGCTGGCGACGATCGTGCGGGATGCGCTCGTCCACGTCTCCACCGTCGAGGAAGTGCTGCGTCTCGACAACGAAAAGCGGAAGATCGAGCATGTGTTCAGCCAGCTTGACTCGACCTACCGCGACGTCATCGACCAGATCCGCGATTGCTGCGGGCTTGAGACGAATCCCCGGGGCTGCACCGGAGCTGGATGCGAGTTCCTCAAGAGGATCGCCGTCCAGCTCCGGTCTGTGCTTCCAAAAGAACAGGGACAATGAGGTTGAACAAGGCCTTAGTCGGAGAAACCAAGCCTCTCCGCAGGCGTTGCTACTTACAAATCCGAAGGATCCTCGTTCTGCAGCCCCCAATATTGACGGGAGACCGGGTCTAGTCCTCGGCCTCCACGGATTCCACTTCGACTTCCTTCTTGACCTCCTTCTTGTCGAGCGATTCCAGATCGAGCTTCTTGACGTCCTCGATCTGGCCGGTGCCGCCCTTCAGAACCATCGGGATGTAGCGGAGGATCGACTCCGCCCAGCCGAACACGAAATAGACCCCCGGATAGTTCGATGGAGCCG
>Ga0247727_10004747_pt1 | contig 28462 bp, 30 predicted proteins | sample WisWelCaveWW1625_FD_202498 | JGI IMG/M metagenome (GOLD analysis project Ga0247727, IMG submission 202498) | Biofilm microbial communities from Wishing Well Cave, Virginia, United States - WW16-25 | ecosystem: Environmental > Aquatic > Deep subsurface > Groundwater > Cave microbial mat | place...
TGATATTTCGACAACCGTCATAACGTCATGCCCAGCTTTGCGAAGAGCCCGTACCACGCCGAAATCACAGCTTTCGTCTGCCAGAAATCTCATAACCAGTCTAGGAAGGCCTTCTTACTTGGGTTTGGTGAGGATAACGGTTTCTTCGTGAGCAACCGTATCAGCAGCGTAGCGAATGGCCGCCTGAATATCTTCTTTAGTCAAGCGGGGATAAGCCTCCAGAAGATCCGCCTCCGTGGCACCTTCGCTCAGCTTACGAAGAATGAGTTCCACGGTTACGCGGGTACCTTTAATCACGGGTTTCCCCATCATCATTTTAGGATTCACTTGAATCCGGTCAGTAATCGTCATTTGCACCTCCAGCGTATTAGGATGTCTTTGAATAAACCGTTGTAATTATACCTGACCCAACTAAAATCCCGTAACAGATTCTAAGTAATCGTTCATGCGGCAAGAGCGCTTTTCGCAAAAAAACCGGAACATTTCCAAAAGCGGAAAAACCGGAACATTTCCAAAAGAGCGGAAAAACCGGAACATTTCCAAAAGTGCCGGGTCTAGACACGGGTAAGCGCTTGGTCCACGATAGCACTATAGGGTTCATCGATGGATAGAAATTTTTGATAGTTGTCCTGCCGTTCGGTTGAGGACACACCCATTCCGTTATAGTAAAGATTTGGAGTCACTAAGGGGTCGGGCCTCCCGTGGGCATAATAAGCGGCGCTTGACCAGATGTACTCTGTTGCATCCTTCACAAGACCGGCTTTCACCGGATTGCGTTCAATGTAACGGCCGCACTGAAGATAATAACTTTCCTCTGGAATCCTTGGACTGCGGAACCGTTCCTGAAAGACATGCCCCATGAATTTGTACTTCTTTTTGAAATAGCGCGCGTAGGCAAGCTGCGCGCGGTGCATGAGGCGCGGTAGACTCCCGCCTTCTACGACTTGAAGGAGAAGGTGAAAGTGGTTGGTCATAAGACAGTAGTGATAAAGCACTGCCTTAAGTTCTTCTTTAGCATGGTTTAATTGATTGAGGAAATAACGGAAATCCTCAGGATCTTGGAAAAGCTTTCTGCGGTCGTTGCCGCGGTTGAAGATATGATAGATTCCCCCATCAAGAAGCTCACGGACTTTTCTAGGCATGAAAAACCCCTCCTCTAAATTAATTTTCATGGGAGGGTAAATCGTCTCTACTGCGGTAAGCGCCACAGCAATGGATCCTTTTTTAAAGGACTCCGATCTTTACACCGTCAGGGCAACCCTGTTACTGATTTAATTTGGGTTATTTTACCGCAAACCCGGCACTTTTGGAAATGTTCTGGCTTTCTTTTTAGGTTCCCCTTCTCATTGTGCGGGGGTTAGGGTTAAATCCTGAACTCTTGGAACGGTTACGATTTCCCGCTTGCCGGGCCAACTTCCAACGCAGCTTCCCATCCGCAACCGGTAAAGGGGTACGGTAATGGGACCAGGTCAGTTCAAATTTTTCATTGTTCTTTGAGGCAGGATAAGGACTTACAACCAATTCTGCCACGTGGCAGAAATTGGTGCAGGGAAAAGTTTGGGGAATTTCCCCGAAAATTGCCTGCGGCGGTCAAGCACGCTGCGCCTCACGCATCCATCCCGCGAAAGCTTGCCCCGGAATTTAAAAAAAACAGGATCGGCTAAAAAACCAGATAAACACTGTCCCCAGAGATGCAGGGATTCAGGCTTTGGCAGTCACTTTTTGGGGACTTGATTGACGCAGCTTATTTCCCATGAAAACGGTCAAATCGACGGTGCGGTTGGAGTAACCCCACTCGTTGTCGTACCATTGCGAAATTGTAGAAATATAAGCCGATGTCATCATCATTTTGCCCCGATGTTATTAGAATATCTGTTGTTATGATAATTTTTTGCCACCTGGCAATTTCCTTTCAAAAATCAAAAAGCGGACGGAACCGTATGTATCGGGCGGACGGATCCGTATGTATTTTCACGCGGAAAAAAGAGAGCGGCTCTTCGTACTCTGAACAAGTTTTCTGATTTTGACCAAAACATCTTTCCCGATTCTCAAAGTGGGCCATTTCTTTTCCTTTACCAACTCATAAAACCGCGTCCGGCGGATATTGAAGGTCTGTATGACTTCTTCCCGGGAAACCCATTCTTCCAGGAGCTCGTCGATAAACGCATCGACGAAATAACCTTCACGTCCCCTTTTGATATAAAGGTCATTCTTGCGGCAATACTCACGCAAGTTCCGGATATTAATTCCAAACGAACCTATCCGCAGTTCGGCTTCGCGGGCTGTAAGGGTCGCAACCCTGGAATCATCCTGCTCTAAGCATTTAATTGTACAGATTTTGCCGTTTGCGTCAATCTTCTTCGTCTCATAAATACGGTATTTTTTCCGGAATGCTTGAACGCTATCCGGGTCTAATCTCAAATCCTCGATCAAAAAGGCTTCGAATTCCGCGAGCGGAACATTGCGCAGAACCTCTCGGGGCGTTTTGGGCTTGAGTTTACTCTTGAACGCCTCGAACTTCTGTTTTTGCAAATAGGGGTTGCTATGGATATAGTGCTTGAGTGCAGTTTCTTGCTTGGTATGCCGCAGCCGCTCTACGATCTGATAAAGAGAAAGCCCTAATCCCAAGGGTTCGATGTTGAGCGTTGCGAATGAATGGCGGAGATGATGGCAGGTCGCCTTTCTTTTATAGAAGGTCATAATGCCCTTAGATTTCAAATACATATTCAACTGCGCCGCAAGCGTCTCTTTACAGAGTCTTTTCTTGTTATGGAGCGCGACAAAGAGAGCATCGTCTTTTGGCTTGAGGGCAGGCCTTGCTTTTTCGAGATAGTATTTCAAAAGAGACTTTGTTTCGTCGAAAAGCAAATAAAGCAGGTTTTTGGGCTTATGCCCTTTCTGAATCCGCTCATCAAGTGAAACGTAGATATCGCCATCGGAATCAGTTGTGATATCACTAGCATCGAGCCCGTAAAGTTCTCCGAGTCGCAACCCCGTATCATAAGCAAGCCGGCATGCAAGCGCATTCCGGACTTCGACAGGATTATCAGGGACAAAAGACGAAGCTGACATGAGAACATTGATATGATCTTGTGGAATAAAATCGATCCGAACGCAACTGACATTCATCTTCAACGAAACTTCTTTGAAGGGATGGTCTGGGATGAACCCCTGGGCATGGACATTAATAAAAAAGGTTGCGGTATGTGCGAGATAATCCTGCTTCTTAGAAAGCTTCTTGCTTTCGCAGAATTCGGCGAATTTTTTTAAATCCGTCTTATCGATATCCTCGATACCGTTTTTGCCAACAACCTTAAGAAAATTCAGAACATGATTGATTTTTCCATAGACTGTGTTTGGGAGAAGTTTTTTGTCTGAAATCCGGTAGATATAGCGGATAAGACCGGCATTGAGACTTCCATTGCCATTATCAACATAAACAGGGATTGCCTTGACTGCCTTGCCGTGCTCTTCGAACCAGGCAATGGCCTGCTGGGTCTTCTTCGAAAGAGCAAAGAATCGACCGTATCGTTTTCTTACGACTTCTAGCAGGATCGGACGTTTGATGATTCCTTTGGGATAGAGGCACCTATTTATCATGATGCGGATTTCACGTACCGCGCGTTTCTTTACAGCAACGCTATAGAACGGATTCTTTGAAGCGCCCTTGTATCCCGCTTCGAGCGGAAGCTTATCTAGCTCCTTTGCGCAATTCATGAGAAAAGCTTCGTCAGGAACTACCGAAAGAATTTCATTCCGGCTTAAATACCGTTCGAAGTTTTCGATATGCCGGTTCCATATTTCAAAGGTCTCCTTTTTGAGGCCTGCCGTTGCTTCCTCATTCGCCTTGCGCAGCACATCCAGGAACTCTTTGCGCGGGAAAGGATCACAAAGCTTATGGAGCCTGGTCTTCCCTTCCAATTCTTTGACATTTAACCGGTGAATTAACCGGCCGGTTAATTTCCGCGGATAAAAGTAGCTGTTTACGAGATGGCGAACAGTGCGCGGAATGGCTTTGATACTGTCCCCGCTATAAGGTCTTATCGTTTCGCATTCTTTACGCGTGACTTCAGTTTTAATAATGTCCTTTCCCAACAGATCAAAAAATGGTTCGTCTGGTACGACTTCCTGAGTCACTTTTTTGAGCAGATAGGCGGCAAAGCAGGCGATGTACATTTTCCGCGCACGAAAGATCGTGATCCTTGGATCGTCCTCATGAAGAAATAATGCGGCATCGCTCAAATGGTTGATTAAGACAGGGGTCGGGATAGGAGCGCAGGGTGGATCGGAATATTTCAGGGCATCCGAAAACTTATGTGAGATTTCGTAATCCATGTCAGACCGTCTTTTTTTTCTCGAGCGTCTCGACTTTGTGCGCAAGCTCGGCTATTAAAGGAAGAAGACTCAAACTATCTGAAGAAAACATTCGTTTCATGAGTTTCTTTGTAGAATCATCCGATTTCAGGACAATTTCCGTGTAATCAGTTTTGAGGCGCGTGAGCGGGGTATCATAGGGTGCCAAAAGTTTCAGAGTCCATCCATGATTCCCCTGCGTCGATGTCACAACCCTCTTTTCAATAAGTCGCTGTTTCCACGTCTTTATCGTAGAAGCGCCCACCTTCAATTTCCCTTCAAGTTCAGGATAACTTGTCACCAATCGATTATCCGGATCACCATGGAAAATTGTGTAGAAATAAAGCGGCCAGGCATGGGCGATTGCCTCGCGGCATTCAGAGGTATCAATGATCTCTTGGAGCGCGTCCCATCGTGTCTCGGATCCTTTAGCTTTCTCTTCCACTCAACCTTCACCTCCTGAGTTCGAGTTTTTGAGCTTCGGGAGGCGTTTAAAATAGATTTATGTGTCCAAAGCATGAACACATATTATCATATTTTTTTTGTCACCCAAAGCCTTTTATCGGTACCGCTTCGGAATCTTATTAACATTACGGCTCTTAAGATACCGCTTAACCTCGGTCTCTGTACTAAACCATGCTGATCCGGCCTTAAAACCCTTAAGCCGTTTTCTGTAAATGGCCCGGCGTAAGGCGCGCCATGTTGAGCCATGCTTTTTTGCTGCATCATGCAGCTCTATCGAACCCGGAGGAATTTTCATGTGCCGTCTCTTTGCTGTCTTCAATACAAACAGTGGTATTTTACATAAGAGACGGCCTTTTTTGCTAACTTCTTCACCGGACGATGTAGCAAAATTGCTATTCGCTTATTCCTTCGAAAAAGCAATTTGGTCGATATAAATCGTTCCTGTCTTTGGCCTTGAATTCATGTCGTCAAATACAACCACGAATTCATTCATGCTGCCCCAATCCGTGACTCTACGAAACTTTTCAAAGGGCACTGAAACCTTCTGCCATTCGCCGGTCACATTCGCAACAACATAGGCTGATGGTTTGTTGCTTTGATCCTTCAGTTCGATTTTGACCCTCTTGGTAAAACCTTTATCAGGATCGCCCTTCATATAGAAGGCCAGCGCGTTGAAATCCATCGCATCGGTTCCCTTGAGCTTCATCCAAAAGCCGTTATAGGCGGGATTTGGGGAATCCACATCATAATCCAGACGGACTGAATAACCGGACGGGCTTCCTAAAGCATCATCAGGTTCAAAAGACATCCCGGTTCCTTGCGTGTCATCTTCGGGATCCTTGTCCCAAGAACCGAAATCACCTCCGACATTATTCGGTTTATCGCCCGAATTGAAATCCGCCAAAATAAGCTCCGTTCCTTGGGCCATCAAAACCGGACTTGCAACACCAAGCGACAGCAAAGCGACCATCAACATGCTGCTAAGCAGTTTGTTCTTCATTTTCTTCATTCCTCCATGTTTGAGATTTGTCCCAATCGGGACTTTTTACTTTCCAACATCCAAAAGCTCATCAAGATTCATGTCCCGCTTTCGGCCAATACACTGACCCGAAAGCCTTTCAACCGTGGGATAACGAAGATAAAGCTGAACCATCTTTGCCAACTCCATGGCTTGCCAAGACCTATTGGTTTTCCTTCTGAGATCAAGAGCGAGATTTTCCAACAAATCCTCCGCATGCCAGGCAAGCGTTTGCCCGATTCGCCAATAAACGCCGGTCTCATTCGGGATAAAGTCACCCGTCAACAGATGTTCAGTTTGCGCAATGGCTAATATCCTTTGGCTGAGCGTTTCATAAGTCATAACTGTGCTTTCCTTGGCGGAACTAATACGCTTTGCCATGCCGCACTTCCCTTTTTTCGTTGAAAGCCGTTTTCCACTCCATCTGTTCCTCGATGTCAATTCCAAGACCACCGCACAAATCAAAGAGCCGGATGAGGGCGTCAGCGATTTCGTCTTCGAATGTGTCCTTTTGCCCGATCCCAAATGCACCCGTCCGGTGCGCCTCGATCGCTTCCCCAAGTTCGGAAACAACAAGCATGAGCGCTTCACCGACATTTCTTTCTTTATCCCAAAAGCCTTTCTTTCGAGCAGCTTGGTGACACTTTAGAATCCACCTTGAGACCGTCGTTGGCACTAAGGATCACTCCTTTCCGATTGGCCGTATGATAATTTCAAACTTGTTGGATTTCGTTTTGTCCAAGCCTTCAAAGTATTTGTTTACATTCTTGCAATCGGGGAAATTCATAAGAAAATAACGCAAGGTCAGCATATTCATCATCCACTGCGTGTTTTTAATTCCTCCCCATTCCATACGAACCCGGAGTTTTTTAATCTTTTTCACCGATTGAAACCTGCTTCAGCTTTAATTGAAGATGAAAGATAGATTTCATCCACAAGCAAAGTGCCTTCCTTGGGATTTGCATTGATGTCGTCAATGATGATTTCGAAGTCTTGGATCCCTGACCAGTCGGAAATCCGTGGGAATTTTTTCAAGGGAATGCGGTACTCTTTCCACTCATCCTTGATTTGGGAAATCAAATAGGCGGCTTTCCGGTACCCGCTGTCGGTAAACTGAACCGCCACACTTCCTCTAAAGTGACCGCCATCTCCGGATTTTAGGCTGAAGTGCAGTGTGTCAAATGCTGACAGGTCCTGATTCTCAAGTTTGATCCAGCATCCGACCATGGCAGGATTCGATGAATCCACATCGAAGTGGAGCGCAAGCGATTTTCCACCTTTCTTACCCGCTGCATCCTGATCAACCAGTTCGATTTTAATACCCTGGTTTGAATCAAGGACATTGTGCTCCCAGGTACCGATGCTCTTTGGAATGTCTTCATGATCAAATGTTTCGATCCATAAAACCTGCTGAGGGGTAACGCTTTCAGCATTGACGGCCAAAGGAAGCGTGGACAGGAAGAATCCCAAAATGAACAGTTTAATCAGCGGGCGCATTGAGATATTTCCTCGCTTTTTCATAAGATTGAATGCTTCCGATATCAAACCATGCGCCTTCAAACTCAACGCCGTAGAGATTTTCTTCGCGGCTTAAGGAGCCGATAAAGTCACCGATTTTGTCAGCGGGATGGCCTTGAGCGAGATACTTATCAAGCCTGTGTTTGAGTGCGCCTGGGAGGTAATAAGCTCCAACGCTTACCAGAGTGGATTTGGGACTCGCAGGCTTTTCCTCAAAATCAATGATCCGGTGTTCATGGTTGATTTGAACAACGCCATACTTCGTTGCTTCCAGCTTGTCTTTGACATCATAAAGCCCCACAAACCCGCAATGAGGATGCGAGAGCACGGGAAGAAGAAAATGGCTCAGTGGAAAATCAAAGAAATTATCTGAACAAAGTATGAGATAGTCCTCATCTTTTGTTGGCCGAGATTCAATCGCAAGCTTGAGATCCCGGATCGCGCCGCATCGTTTTTCCGGGATGGCGACGCCGTTATCTTCAATGCAAATGGGTTTTGCGTATTTGGAGTTCTTGCGCCAAGTATAAAAATCCAAATAAAACCTGGAATTGGTCATGAGGGTGATTTCTTTCACCATCGGAAGTCTTTCAAAGGGCTCCACCAGATAATCGAGCAGGGTTTTATTTCCAAGCGGCAACAGGGCTTTTGGCCGGTCTTTTGTGAGCGGATAGAGTCTTGTTCCAAATCCCGCCGCCAGAATAATTGCTCTCATCAAACCACCTCCATCAATCAATGAAAATTTTCTTTCTCTCAATTTAAGATTTCCTCCTTATTCGGTCTCCAACTTTCACGCCATTCCGCTCAAACCAGCCCTGATTCACTTCAAGCGCATAGCGGGTGTCATTCGGCGCTTCGTAAACGCGCTCCGGTGTTTTTGGATCCATGTCCTCGATCCTTAAAATCTTTCCCCGCCAGTTGAGATAGGCAATGCTTAAGGGGATCGTAACTCCCTTCATATGGAATTTGGTTTGTGGCTTCTTCGGAAGCACAAAAATCATCCCCTCATTCTCGCCAAGCCAGAGCACTCCGGAGAGCCCCTGTTCAAGTTCTTCTTGAGCAAATACCACCCAGGCATCAATGACTTTGTCACCCGCGATCAGCTCCACGGAAATTGAAGACGGCGGCGACGATGCAAAAGTCGCGGAGTGTGATGTGAACAAACAGCTTCCTCCGAGAATTGCGAGTGTAGCCAAACGTCTAAACTTCACGCTTACCCTCCCGCACGATGATTTGTTTATAGAAGCGACGCCAGCGCATCATGCCGTCCTCCAGAAATTCAAGCAGTCTCGGATTGAGCCGTATCCCGCCTCGCGTCGGCACACCTCCGCGGGTCCGCGGATCGTACTTCCTGAAATCAAAATAGTGTTTCCCCTTGTACTCGGCGTCATGAAGCCGGTACTCGGATCCGTTCGGACCGGAATAGGTCATCAGGTGCGTCATGATGGTTCCGCTCTTTGTCACCTTTTGATCCTCCCGTGTTCCTTCCGGTTGATTCCGGTCTTGTGTTTGCTGGTTTTCCGTCATTTTATTGGCCTCCCTTGGTTTGGATTAGGAACACCCCATGGAGCCGCCGCAATTGAGGCAGCGGTAGCATGAGCCGTTCCTTACAGTTAAGTGTCCGCAATCCGTGCAAAATGGCGCGTCCCCCATTACACTTGCAAGCTGCCGGTCAAGCGTATTTAAAAGGGCATCGTTTTTGGAATTGTGGATTTGCTCTTCTTTAAGCGCGGCATCCTCCGATTCCGGCTTCACCTGGATAAAATCCGTTCTCCCGAGATATTCAAGTCCGAGCAGGCGAAAGATGTAATCAATGACAGAGGTTGCGCGTTTGATATTCGGATGGTCTACGGTGCCGTGAGGTTCGAAGCGGGTGAAAGTGAAAACGTCTACAAATTCCTCAAGCGGAACGCCATACTGAAGCCCGAGGGAAACGGCAATCGCAAAACAGTTAAGAAGACTCCGGTAAGCCGCACCTTCCTTGTGCATGTCGATAAAAATCTCACCGAGCGTGCGGTCTTCGTATTCCCCGGTCCTGAGATAGACCTTGTGCCCCGCTACTTTGGATTCCCAGTTAAACCCCGCCCTTTTCTTGGGCATCCTTTTTCGGGAAGGGATGGCTTGAACATCCGTCTTACTCCCTCCGCCTTCAAGCGGCTGAGACGCTTTTGAGCCGTCCCGGTAGACGGCAACAGCCTTGAGTCCTTTTCTCCACGCATCGATAAAGAGCCTCTCGATTTCTTCAACTGTGATCTCATTCGGAAGATTGACGGTCTTTGAAATGGCCCCTGAAATAAAGGGCTGAACGGCCGCCATCATTTCGATATGCGCTTGGGGTGAAAGAAACCTTCGTCCGAGTGCACCGCACCGATTCGCACAGTCGAAGACCGGAAGATCCTCTTCCTTTATATAAGGCGCTCCTTCTATCGTGTGATGGCCAAGAATTGCGCGATTAGCTTCCTCTGTTTGTTCTTTGGAAAATCCAAGACTCTCAAGCGTCTGAACTTCCGGCTTGGAACCAAAGACGTCGGAAAGATGAAAGGCGGATGGAAGGCGCTTTTCCAGCTCGTCGATGACAGAATCCGTGAGCCCTTTCTCACGAAGAGTCTTCCTATTTATAGAAGACGTGTTATCAAAGGAAAGCGTCCCGCGGAGGTATGTTAAGATTGCGCTCTTTTCTTTTTGGGAATAACCGATATTTGCGAGCGCTCTTTCAACCGTCGCGTTCACAATCTTGAGGCTTCCCCCTCCGGCAAGCTTTTTGAATTTCACGAGCGCAAAATCGGGTTCTACACCCGTGGTGTCCGCATCCATCAAAAGCCCGATCGTTCCGGTCGGCGCAAGTACCGTGGCCTGTGCGTTCCGGTAGCCAAAGAGCTTTCCAAACCTAATCGCCCATTCCCAATCCACAGCCGCCGATTTTGAAAGATCAGAGGGAAAATCTTCTGCCAGTTCCTTTGCATGATCCGCATGCAAGCTCATCACGCCAAGCATGGCATCCTTGTTTTTGGAATACTCGGCAAAGGGGCCTTTGCTTCTCGCCATTTCCGCTGAGACTGCGTAAGCATGCCCCGTCAGAATTGCAGTCAAAGCGGCCGCCCCGGCGCGCCCGGCCCGGCTGTCGTAAGGAATTCCCAGCGCCATGAGAAGCGCGCCGAGATTGGCATAGCCTAGGCCAAGCGGCCTTAAGTCATGGCTGTTCTGGGCAATTCTCTGCGTAGGGTAGGATGAAAAATCGACCAGGATTTCCTGGGCAATAAAAAGAATACGGATTGCATGGCGGTATCCTTCAACGTCAAAGCGGCCGTCCTCATCAAGGAACTTCATGAGATTGATCGAAGCAAGATTACAGGCCGTGTCGTCGAGAAAGACAAATTCCGAGCAGGGATTCGTGCCCCGGATCGGCCCGGAATTTTTGACCGTGTTCCAGCGGTTCATGGTGGTCGCAAAGTGAATCCCCGGATCCGCACACTGCCAAGCCGCTTCCGCCATTTTCCGCATGAGATTACGAGCGGAATGCTTCTCATGCACTTCGCCTGTCGTTCTGAGTCTTGTTTCCAGCGTTCCGTCTTTTAAAACCGCTTCCATGAACTCATCCGTCACTGAGACGGAATTATTCGAGTTCTGGCCGGAGACGGTCTGATACGCTTCCCCGTTAAAATCAGCCGGATATCCTTCCCGGATCAGCGATCGGACCTTCTTTTCTTCTCTCACTTTCCATTCAATGAAATCCACGATCTCGGGATGGTCAAGGTCGAGCGAAACCATCTTTGCAGCTCTCCTGGTCGTGCCGCCTGATTTGGTTGCCCCGGCTCCGCGGTCAAGCACCGAAAGAAACGACATGAGCCCGGACGAGAGGCCCCCGCCTGAGAGCTGTTCCATCCGCCCCCTGATTTTCGAAAAGTTTGTGCCGGTGCCGGATCCGTATTTGAAAATCCGGGCCTCATTTTTAGCGAGTTCAAAAATGGACATGAGGTCGTCTTCGACCGACTGAATGAAACAGGCGGAGGACTGGGGATGGGAGTACGCGTCATTCGTTTGCTGGGCTGCCTGGGTCCCAGGGTTCCAGAACCAGTTGCCGCCGCTTCCTTCGATTCCGTAGGCATGTTTCAAGCCGCAGTTAAACCACACGGGCGAGTTAAACGCTCCGATCTGGTGAATCAAAAGATAAGCAAGTTCGGCTTCAAATGCATCCGCATCTGAAATTTGAGAGAAATAGCCTTGGTTTTCGCCTTCCACGCGAATCGTCCGACTTACGCGCTGCACAAGTTCACGAACGCTTGTCTCGGCTCCTTTTTCAGAAACGCCTTTCTTTCGGAAATACTTGGAAGCAGCAATGTCCGTTGCAAGCTGTGACCAGCTCTTCGGAGCCTCAACATCATCCATCCGAAAGACTTCATTTCCCTTTTGGTCCCGGATCACGGTACTCCTTTTCTCATAGTCCACCTGATTCAAAGGATCACACCCCGCTTTTGTCCAAAGCCTTTTTATGTTTAAACCGGAAACTTTTGGATTCACTTGCTTTCACCTCCGGCTTCATAGGATTCTTGCCGCAATCGTTCGATAAACTCCGGATCCGCCCAGGCAAGGCCGGCCGGTGAATCCACAGGACATGTCCCCACAAAATTGCAAGGATATCCGTGCTGGACAATCTTCTGGCAGGTATGCGGACCGGGTGAGGTTTTAAGAATATGTTTGATCTTTCTTTCGGTTTCCTTAAACGAATACCTGTTCCGTCCTTTTTCATAGGGTCGTGAAAGATCGTGCGCTTTCTCCCTGCCGCCTTTAAAAGGAAGTAGATTCGTCAGAGCCGACCACCAGAGAGGTTCCGAGAGTTCTCGGGCATTGGCCTCGGTGTAGCGGATAAATTTGCAGGCAAGGACTTTTTCAATGCCGTCGGATTTTTCCGCATTGATGCCCTCGCCGGGGGACGATTCATCCCGCGTCGATACCTGAACGCGGAACTTTTCAAAATCAGAAAGCGTGTAACGGAGGCGCGGCGTGAAATGTTTCACTTTGACGGGGATGGGATTCCATAGGGCTTTCACGTTAAAACTTTCAGGCAGCCGGAAGACACGCGCAATTTCACAGACCGCGGGATCCCCTCCCAGGGTCTTTGCAAGACCCGAAAGCACGCCTTCAACTTGAGCTGTCTCCTGAATGGCGAGTGGTTCTTTTAAAAACCAAAGCGCCTGAAGCCCATGACCGGAATCGACAATCGTTGAAGGTGTGAGCTCAAACTTCTTGAGCGCATCCCAAGCGCTTTCTTTTCCGTTCGGGAAACTCTTCGCGTCAAGATCGATCCATAACGCAAGGAGCCATTTCACCGCATCCTTTTTTCCTTCGCGCCTTTCACGGGGCGAAAGACCGTAATAGACATGAGTAATCCGGCTCTCAAAATGCTTCCGGCAAAGGGTCTCAAGCGAACGGAAGAAGTAACTTCTGACACCTCGCCCTCCGATGAGTCTTATTTCGATAAAACCACGGTGTCCTCTTGCGTAATAAGGCGCAAAAAGAGCGGTCAGGAAATCCGAGGCCGTAACCCTCCTCGGGCCCACGCGGGACGAATTGAAATCGGTAGTGATACCGTTCACAAGCAGATTCCTTTCAGAAAGAGATTTTGACTTCAGCAGAGGGTCTTAAAGACCCGGACGAGCGGCAAAAAAGTGGGCGTAAACCTTGAAATTCCTGACCGACCAGGAGACAAACGATTCAAAACCCGGCAGGATCGCGGATCGAGACCTTAGAAATACCGGGATACCGTCTAAAAGAAAACGTTCTGGAAAATAATAAGCACCCGCAGGTTCCCATTCGTTTTCCCGGCGCTCACCGGCGGATGCAAAACGGGTGATCCGGTTTCTTTCGCCGATCGAAACGGCCCCTCGGACGGGATCATGATCAGATTTCCTTATTCCTGCCACCGGCGAATAAGAATGAAGATAAAGAGCTTTTTTAAATCCGCCTAAATCAAGAGGGACGGCGCCGCTCAGAGAAACCAGGAGAACCGAATCTTCAAGACCCTCGTGGCGGACAAGCCGAATCAGCTGGTCCATTTCCATTGAATGAGCAACATCATGGTGAAAACGAAACGTGACAGGTCTTTGAAAACGTCCTCGTTCCCTTTCAAACCAATCACTGAACCGGCTCTTTAAAGCGTTCCCGCTTGTTATGAGAGTTTCATCAGCTGAGAGCTTTTCCAAAGATGAGACAAGCCCCGCAAGATTCGGCCGTTTTCTTCTGAGGAGCCACCGATCCAAAAGTTCAGAGGGTGCGCTTGCCATGATCACGGCTTTCATCCGATCCTCCTTCGGATGCCGTTTAAAAGACTCACAGGCCGGCCTTTGATCCTGACCTTGGCGGTCATGCCATTTCGGATTCCTTTTGGGAAATCCTCCACGTCGATTGAGACCTTGATGAAATTTTTCTTAAACCCGTGCTTGTCCACCGGCTCGGCGTAATGTTTAAGCGCCACCACCCGGCCGCGAAAGGTCTTATTCGGCAAGGGATAAAATTTGATCTTCGCCGGATCCCCCACATCCACACGGCCGTAGTCCTCTTCGGCCAGGAAGAACTCGAGCCGCTGTTCCGGGCTTGCTAACGTAAGAAGAAATTTCCCTTTCGTAGCAAAAGTCCCGTATTTTTCCTGAATGTCTGAGATGACACTACCCGAGATGGGCGCAGTCACGACGCCTTCGTTTCGTTCTTTTTCAAGTCCAAGCAATTTTTCGCCTAACGCCGCAAGCTCCGCCTTCAAAACCGCTCTTTCCTCTTCAAGCGTCCTGAAGGAAAGCTCTGTCTTTTGGAACTCATCTCGGGAGATCACCTTCTTATCCGTGAGGCGTTTGTCTTCCTCATAGCGTTCAAGTGAGTAGATACGCTTCGCATCCAAAACGGCAAGCTTCGCTTGGACAAGTTTTGACTGCCCTTTTACCTCCGCGATTTCGCGCTCATCCTCGGGATTCACAATCCGTGCGATTACCTGGTCTTTCTGGACACTTTCGCCTTCTTTGACAAATACATCCGTGATTTTTCCTTCCTTTAAAGCTTCTAAGCTCACAAGCTGGGCCGGCACCACAAGCGCTTGGGGATCTTCGACTCTTGTGATGAATGGAAGAAAGGCCGAGACCGAAAGCGCTGCCAAAGCTCCTAAGATCAGAAGCAAATGATTTTTAATGCCCCAGATGTCAAACGCCTCCTTCTTGGAATGAAAAAGCCTTGCCTTCGCTTGCTGGACTTCCTCGAAAGTCCCGGCGCTCGGGGGCTGAACCGTTTCTACGGTTTCTATTTTTTCGCCTTTCTTTTCTTCCGCTTCCTTTGAATCCTTGATGATCGCCATAAAAGTTATGCCTCCAGTAATGATGTATTGTGTCTCGACCTTGCGAGGTAGCCGGGATCCCAAACCAGATTCTTCGAGGTCAAGTAAACAACCGGAATCGAAAGAATCAGGCTCATCGAGATGGGAAATCCGACCGGCACCCAATACGGGGAATAAAGAATCCCGCCGATTAAAGTGAGCCATCCGAAAACGGTTCCTCCGGCAAGAGACTTTGCGCAATCCCTGACGGAAACCCGGGCGTTGGGGTTTTTCGACATGGGTTTCCAGACAATTCCCTCAAAAGGAATGGAAAAGAGGTCGAGCGAGATATAAAAAATGTTATTGAGTGAGACAAGAGTTGAGACCACAACTTCAAAGGCGATGCGCTTCAGATCCGCCAAGGAACGTGAAAGAAAAAACTTATGCCCGTAAAGCACACCGAGTGTAAAAAGAAGCACCCAGATGAGCGGCCTTAAACCGTCATAGCTTCGTTCGACGAAAAGCGAGACTTGCGACCAGTCCGAGCTCCAGAGAAATCCGGCAAGAGACCAAAGGAGCAGCACGGGGTGGACCAGATAAATGTAGCACTGATAGAAAATGTAGAACTTGGTAGTCCATGATATCTTCGACATGAAAAGGATCGGCCAGCCCTGAAGCGTTCCCTTCATCCAGCGCTTGCAACGGCTGCGCTCCTCAAGATAATTCTGCGTCGCTTCCTCATAGGTCATGGCGTCTGAGACAAAGACCGTCCGGTAGCCGGCCCGGTCAGCGAGAGCAGTATCCCAATTGTCATGCGAGAGAACATTCACGGGGAGTTTCATTGCGGAGAATACTTTGGAACGAATCAAGCAGTTGTGCCCGAATCCGATCGCTCGTTTAAAGACCGCCTGATTCACCCGGAAATAAAGTTTCTGGGCGTAGAACTGTCCGATGGCATTGGCGCGGGAGAAAAGCGAGTAATCATGCACGATATAAATCGCAGACTGGAAGATCCCGATATCCGCGTTTTCCGGGTGCTTGGCTTTGGCCAGAAGTTTTGTGAGGGCGCCGTGTGGAATCGTGGAGTCCGCATCGATCACAAACAGATAGTCATACTCATCAGCGTGTTTCTCATGCCATTCGACGAGGTTCCCCTGCTTGCGTTCAAAAGGAAGCGCTCTTCTCCGGTAAAATATTTTGCCCTCTCCGAATTCTTCGCGGAGTCTCTTGACCCATTCTTCTTCCTTTGCGACGTATGCGGCACCAGAATCCGAAAGGATCCAGAAATGAACGCCTTCCCTGAGATTCCCTTTCAAGGTATAGCGGATCCGCTCAAGCACCTCCTCGTCTTCATTTTTGACGCAGGTAAGAATCGCCGTCGGGATTCCCCGAAGTTCATTTGATGGAACCTCGGGGAAAACCGGGTCTTCCACGAAAAGAGAGAAAAGAGTCTGCGTAAACACAAGTGAAATGTTGAAGGCGAGAATCACAAACCCTAAAGTCCAAAGCCAGGGATAGATGCTCCCAAGCTCAAAAAGAAGCGCCCGCATGACCAAGGAAGTCTGAAGATAGGTGACGAGAATGACCACGCCAAAAAAGACTGCGGGGTTTGCCAAGTATTTGTTGAGCCAGTGCCGGAGATACTTCACTTTGCCGTTACCTCCTTCAACTCATCAAGGTTAAACAGTCCGATGTCTTTTACGAGCCTCTCCCGCACAAGGAAGTATTCAAGACGCTTACGCCGGTCATGGGATCTTTCAAGGACGTATTCGTTCTCAAGCGAAAGCAAATCCGTTTGCCGGATGCGGCCAGCCTCACCCAGGATTTCACCGCGCCGTTTTGATTCATTTGCAAGTTCTGTTTTCACACCGGCCTCTTCAATTTCGCTTTGAAGTCTTTCCATCTCAAAGTAGGATTTAACGATGGCCGATTCAAATGCCTGAAACTCTTTCTCGTGCTTGAGGTGAAGCTCGGAATGCTCAAGCCCAAGAATCCTTTTCTTAAGCCGTTCTTTTCCCCAATCGTAGAGAGTCAGATTCCCTATAAATCCAAACCTGGGACTTCCCGAAAAAATTCCGCCGCCGGCCTCTCCGAGCCCAAGAAAGGCTCCGTCTGAGCGGAACATGGGATCTTTAATCCCAAGCCGTTTCAGGCTTGCCTTTTCTTCCAGAAGAAGCGCCTTTACCATGGGATTTTTCGAATACGCTACGCCGAGGCACTCTTCAAGACTCAAAGGAAAGTCCTCAAACTCATCAGCGGAAACAGGCTCAAGAGAAAACGGTTCACCATGCGGGAGGTCAAGCAGTCTTACAAAAGCAAACTCGCTTTGGTGAAGCCAGGTCTCGGCCTTTTCGGTCTCCAAGTGAGCGGTTTCAAACCTAAGCTTTTCTTTAAGAAGTTCCTCATCATTTAACCCGCCCTCTTTGTAATGAATCTTCACAAGTTCATATCTCTCTTGGCTTCGTTTCGCGTTTTCCGTGAGAATCCGGGAAAGCTCGCGTTGGATGAGAAGTGTCGCGTAAAGTTCTTTCACGCCCTGCCGAACCTCAAGCTCCCGGTACCGGATCATCGCCTCTTCTTTTTGTTTCAATATCTTTTTAACTTCTTTTTCGGTCATGAGTTTCCGGAATGAGAAAACAGGCTGAAGGAGTTTTGCGGCTGTGAGGATAATCCCCCATCCGCCAGAAGCACTTGAGACAATGTAGTCCACGTCTATGTCCGGCAGGAATGCGCGGGTGGCAAGCGTCACTTCCTCTCGCGCCTTCTGGACGGCTATTTCCTGTAAGTGAATATCAGGATGTTTCTTTTTTACGAGCTCCATGGCCTGCCCCAAGGAAATGATGGTTTGCGGCGTGCCGGTTTTTGACATTGCTACGGGTTCGTCCGCAGAAAGCATTCCGCTGTCTGCTGTTAATAGATTCACAGCCAAAAATAAAAAAATAAGAATTCGTGTCACTGCTTCCTCCCTTAAAGACTTTCAAGAAAGATGATTTTGATCATGATTCCGCCCGGTACCGTAATCGACTTGTCGATTCTTAAGGTGTCCAGTTCACGGTATCCTTCCTGCGCAAGATTTGACGCCGCCGTAAGCCGCAACTGATCGTCGATTGAAAATGCGTTCTGCCGGTTCGGAACCGTAAAAAGCGTGAGTCCCGAAAGTGCTGTTTTCCCCAGAATCGAAAAACTTTTCGTAAGCCAATGCCGGTTTACTTTTCCTTTAAGTCCTCCCGATCCATCCAGGGCGTGCGCCACGGCTTGGCAGGTTCGTTCTTCCCCCCAAGGCAAAAGAAACCGGTGAAAGCGCACATTCACCCGGTTTTCGGAATGAAGTACTGAGACGGTCCCGAATAATTTCGTGCCTTTGGGAATCCTGAGCTTCCCGAGGTAATACACATCCTTCATCACTTCCGCCTCAACATGGTTTTCAATATTAAAAGAGAAGATCTTGGTTTTAAGGAGCGCAAGCGCTTGGGTGCCGAGCGGAACACCTAAAGGTTTTTGTGCATCCAAAACCGGAACAGAGGTTTCAACATTTTGTTTTTCGTGGCGCAAAATCGCTACGGGCGAGAGCCGCTCTTTTTGCATGCCAGGCGTCTGGGGACTTTGTCTGGCCTCTTTTTCGCGCAGCTTCGAGAGCGCGGACTCTCTTGCGCCTTTGCCGAAGACCGCAAGCCCCCGCACCACATCATCCTCCTTAAAAACGGTGCGCCCCTTATCCTCAACCAGATTTTCTTCACCTCCGGTTTTCTGTTTTCCCGGCCACAACTTCACCCCAATCTGAAGAATCAGAAAAAAGACGATTGCGGCAAAGATCACGGCATAAAGTTTTCGGTTGTCTCTGACGGGCACCGGGTCTTTCGCGTAGATTCGATCTGGCACAAAATCACCTCGTGAAAAGTTTCAGATTTTTAAATTCAACGGCGCGGCCAAGACCGCTTTCCTCGACCACCCTCAAAACCACTTTGTCCGCATTCCTCACTTGCCGTTCGTCAAAGGCCAAGAGTACTTTGGTCTCTCCTCCGGCCGGAATGAGTTCGGACTCAAAAGCCGGCTCATCGGTTTGAAGGTCTTCAACCCCGAGGACTTTGTCCGAATCTTTTGGGTCCGTAATCCCACGGCCCAGGAGAATCGTTCCGACCGGGAAATCAGCTTTCGAGCGGTTCTTGAGCGCAAACTTGACATAGACCCTGCCTCCGAGCCGTGTGACCTGAACATCCTTCATCTCAAGGTCGTCTTCCTTCACCCGTACTTTTTTTGCGCTGCTTTCTTCTTGAAGGAGTTTTTCTTTAAGCTTATCCTCCGCGATCTGCTCGGTTACTTCGGCGAGATTAGCTTCCTTTTTTTCAAGTTCCCCTTCGCGCTCAGCCGTGGCTTTGGCGACTTCTTTTTTGACATGACTTTCCGAAAACACGTTCTTGGACGGGCGAATGAACTTAAATCCCTGATCGCTTTCTTCCGGCTCCACAATGCGGATAAAAAGATGAAGTGATTTGCCGGACTCGGTGATCACCGTAGCATTGGTAATCTCGCCCACCGCGTAGGCAATGCCTTTGAGATAAACTCTCTCATCCAAGTAATCGAGCGACACCAGCCTTTCATCCGGAGGGACCGCGGCCTTGACCTTCTCGGGCAGCTCAAGCTGAATGTGCATCCCGTAACCGAGCCGGACGTCATGCACTTCATCGTCCCGGAAGGCGAGTGTTGGAATGCGCTTAAAAATCTTTCTCCTTGAAGTGTCAACCGCTCCGCCTTCGTTTGTGATTTCACCATTTACTCCCGCCTTCCCTTCTGCGGACACAAACGTCGTGTTCAGAAGAAAGATGCCTATGAGCCCGAGGGCAAGCATTGCCTTTTTCTTTTCACGGATTTTGCTGAAGTTAAAGTTCATGCGTTTTTTCCTCCCTGGAAGTGATGTCTTTAACCAGATGCTCGCGGTAGTCATAAACCAGGAGCCCGTAAGGCTCGGTCTTTGTGCGCGGCACCTTGGCAAGCGTGATGTAAGCGTTAAAAATGGTCTCGGCCGGCGGGTAACTTGAATCTAGGTAACTGTAGACACGCCGGATGCCGGCCACCCACACTTTCACCCACTGAGGGCTGTCTTTTTCTACGCGGATTTCCTGGATCTCAAGCTTGGAATAGATTTTCTGGCTTCTCAACTTTTCCAAAAGACTTCCGTGCTCCGGGTCATTCGCGTCTGTCTGCATCAGCTCCTGCTGCGCGCGTTTCTGAAACTCCGAGTGCATGTAGTTAAGCGCTTTCGCAAAGTTCAGCTCCACAAACTTCGAGTCCCAGGCCGTGTAAGCTTCCATAAACTCCTTCGCAAACGCCTGAATCTGGATGTCATCGCGCTCATCCGAAGTCTCATAATTTTCAATCGCCCGCGCCCGGCCAAGTGAGTCCACGGGGATCACAAGCGGCGGTTTCTCCTGCGCTTTCAGGACAAGAAACGCCTGAAAGAAAATGATGAGCGTCAGAATGATTGCCACGATTTTAAAAGTATTCAGAAGCGTCACCGTATCCCCGAAGACTTCGTAGTAGCTCCTGGGATCCCGCTCGGTTCTTTTTGCTTTTGATTTGAAAATCATGTTTTATCCCCCGATCCGAAAAAAGATTTGACGCGCTTAAGCGCCCCATAAGGGTCCCGGCGCATCTGAGTGCCCGTTGACGGATCCTGAACCTGGCCCTGGCTTTTCCAGTTTTGGATCCTCTCAGCCGCCACGGCTCCGTAGCGCGGCGCGTTTTCAGCAACCCAACCGAGCGCTTTAAGCGTTTTGTCCGTCGTCTGATTGATCGTTTCTGAGGCGAGGAATCCGAAGGATGCCCCCCCGACAATCGTGGCGGTAATGGCAGGCGTTTTGATCAAAAGGTATACAAAGAGGACATTGGCTGCGATCACAAAAATGAGATTCGCCTGACCGCTTCCATAGATTTCATCCAGCGCAAATCCAAGCGAAACCGCGATAATGAATTTCAAAACTACGGTCCAGAGCGCGGCCTGAATTGTAAGCATCAACCAAATTCTGAGTCTTGACGTCACATCCCAGACATTAAAGGCAAGCACAATAGGCCCCAGGACAAAGAGCATGGCAAGGATCATGTACCGCGCAAAAAAGAAGAGCATGAAAACGATGAAAGCAGCCAAGTAAGTAATGTAGGCGACCATTCCCACAAGGACGGCCTTAGCAAGCTGCATCTTGCCGAGATTCCAACTCACAAAACTTTCATACATTTTCTCCGCAAGCAACGAAACCTGATCGTCCTGGAGAAAAAGATCTCCGAGCGCCTGGGCCGCGTGGATAATCCATCCGAAAAAGAGGGAATAGCCTGAAAGAAAACCGACAACGAAAAGAAGCCGGTAAAGGACCCGCGTCACATCCGAGGCCCCGCTTACGGCGCGCCGCTGCTCCTGGATGAGGGCGCAGCACAGCGAAAAAAGAAGGATCGCGGATGCAGCCGGCATGATGGTCTGGGCCACAAGACCGGAAAGCCAGTGGTCGGTCGGAATCAGAGCCGGGTCAGCTGCCTTGACAAGCGAGTCAAGCGACGGGACAAGGGATGAGATTTTGATCTGTTTGATTGCGGGAATTAAATTTAAGGGATTAAGGTTCATAATCCTACCCCATCGGTCACGGACGCGCGGTTTCCGTAAACAAACTCGCCCAGGTCCTGAAACGTTTTCCTTCGCGCCAGCTCATCGAGCTTCTCATCCCGGGAGATCTGCTCTAAGGAAATCGCATTAAGCTCGGCAAGTCTTCCCTGCGCTGACAGAAGAACGCCGAATGCCTCATAGAGTTTTCCCATGGAGGCCGCCTGAAGGCGGTTAGCACCGAGTAAGTTGGCCTGAGCGGCCGCTTCTTCAAGATCGACTCCATCCTTCGCCAGTTCCTCTGCGTATTTGCGGAGGGCGTCGGACTCGTCAAAGGTTCTTGCGATCTGACCCTGCTCATAAGTGATGTACTTATGATTGGGAGAGAGCGGATCCGGGACCAGGGTGAGGTAGTATGGAAGAGTCGTGGCCCCGGACTCCGCTCCGGCGGATGCAAATTCAATCTGAGCAATTTGTGAGGCCGTCCCTTGGAAAAAGGGATTTTGCTGGACGGTTTGGAGATAGGTCTTCGAGGTTTCTTCCCCGAAAGGAAAGAGGCTACCGCCCGGGCTCACGCCAAAAAACGACCTGAACTTCTGAATCACATTTTCAATTTCGCCGAATCCGGCCTCGATCAGCTTCTGATTAAAAAACTGAAATTCCTTGAGAAGGTTTTTCAGTTCAAGAAGCCGTTTCCCGGCTTCAAGCAGGTCTTCAACCTGCTGTGCTTGTAAAATTGCGTTCCGTAAAAGGCTCGTCGCATGATTAATTGGATCGAACACCGTAAAAGCGCTTACGGTTCCAACGCCGCTCGAAAGGAAAGCTACGAGGACGAGTGAAATCATTGCTTTTCTCATCGGGAAACACCCCCAGTGGCGCCATGTGGAAAGTGCTTTGCGAGATATTCAAGCACCGCCCCCGTTTCCCAATCCGGGTGCTCGGCCCTCACTTTTTTCTCCGAGAGCCAGTCCTCGGCATTAGTCGTACAAAGCCAGTATTCCAAAGGCGACGGCCAGAGCCTTGCCACCACTCCCTCTTCCCCCGATTTGATGAAGCATTCGCTGAAATGGCCTTTCACCATCTGAAGATGCCGGACGGCCTCGATTTCGTGGTCCGCAAGATGAAAGTGGCTCAAGGCCTCATGCCCTTCATTTAAAGGAAGCATCCAGCGCACCTGGGCGTTTGTGATCATGGCATCCGCAGCCGCGCTTTGAAGGAAATCATTGGGGCTCTGGCTGATGGAATAGACACAGGTGTTGTACTTTCTCGCGATCCGGTAAAGCGTGCGGATGAGGTTGACCGAGGCGGGGTCCGACATGAGCATGTGCGTCTCATCAAAAACAATCAGCTTCTTTAAACCCACGTCCACGAGTTTTGCGTGCACAAGCGATTGGATAATAAAGGAAATGACAGATTGAAGCTTCGGGTGATCAGCGAGTTTTAAAAGATTAAAGACAAGAAGCGGCGAATCAATCGCAAGTTTTCCCGGCTGATCCAGCACTTTTGAATAAAGTCCTTCGGTGTAAAGCGCGAGATTCTTACCGTAATGGGTAGCCTTTTTCTGATCCTCTTCATCAAAATCAAGGACATTGCCTTTCCCCGCCTCGATCAGGACATGCCTTACATCCGAAAGCCGGGGAGCGTCATTGATACCAACCGTGCGGTAAGCCTCTAAAATCACGCGCTCCAAAACTTGAGAATCCGCCCCTGAAAGATTTTCTGACTCTGAATCCACAACCATTTTTCCAAGAAGCTCTGATAGGTAGGTCAAAAGCTCAAAGTCGGTTTCCTTGCCGCGTTCCAGGTAAGCTTTCTCAGGAAACGGATTGAGCGAATACTTTCCCGAAAGATCAATCTCGTAATACTTCCCGCCGAACGCCCTGGCAAGCTTGCGGTAACTGAAGCCCACATCAATCACGATCACGTGATGGTTCTTGGGATCGCCCAAAAGGAAATCCTTGATCAGGTAATTGACCGCAAAGCTTTTGCCGCCGCCAGTGGACCCCACCACCAGCCCGTGATTGGCCGGGTTTTCATCGTTCCAGAAATCAAACTTCAGAAGCTCATGCCTTCTTGTGGTAAGAATCGTAGGAGCGTTCGGGCTTCCGTCCCATTCCTGAAAAACCGGGAAAAAGTAAGCGAGTGCCCGCGTGAGAATCAGGTGATCGCCCCGGAAATTCCTCCGCGTATGACCTGGCAAATGCGAGAAAAACAAAGGAAAGTGGTCAAAGTCCTCAGAGACCGCTTCCGCCTCCCCGAGCTGCCGGTAGGCCAGAAGCGTTTCCTTGATCTTTTCTTTTAAAGCTTCGGGATCCCGATCGCGCAGAAGCACGGACAAGGAAAACTGATAGGGCCGCTGGTTCGTGGAACTCGCTTCTTCCAGGAAACCGTCAAGCTCCGCATACTTTTGCTTGGCTTCATAATTTTTAAAGGGAGAGTATTCAAAGAGGTTGCGGTTAAAGTTGGCATCAAGCTTCTGCCTGCCCATCACCTTATCTTCATCCGTCGTGCGGATCGTGAGCATAAGCCGGTAATCAAAAGGAAGGTGATCGAGAAAGAGTTTCATCGACCATTCATCTATCTGGTCCGGCTTCTGGTGGAGATTCACGACCGCATGATGGATGCCGTCCAGAGTCACGTATTGGTTCTCAGACCAGGCCCGCGAAAACAAAAGCGCGCTCCTAGCAGTCCTGGGGCCGGAGAGTGAAAAAGGCGCATCCTTTTGCGCAGCAAGTTTGGCCGACATTTTTACCGGAAACGGAACGGGAATCATCCCGGCGCGGTTCGGATTAAGCGTCCTGTAGTAATAAAGCGCAAGCTCATAGCCAGTAAGCCTGCGGCTTGGGATTCCTATCCCGTCAAGGGCAAGCTTTGCGATCTCACCCACTTCAGAAAGGGCTTTCACCTTCGCTTCGTGTTCCGCCCATAGCGCTTCGCGCCGAGGTTCGCCCGACCGAAACCGAATTCCCATGCTTTCTTCTTCATGACGGAGTGTGAAAAATAAATGAATGTTTGTATGCCGAATCCCTCTTTTTCGTAAAAGCTCAACTCTTTCATCCGTGATCTTTCTGGCAAGCGGGTCTTCGGCTACAAAACTCGCGCGGTGGCTTTTCAGGATTTCAGGAGAGCCCGGCTCCACTTCATAACTTAATTGAAGGTCAAGCTTGCCACGGTGCGGGAGTGAATCAAGGAGATCGGCAAGCCCGAGATAGAAGGCATTGATCTCGCCGTCCGTTCTAAGAAGGATATTCCGCCCTTTGATTTCAAAGCCCATCGTAGCGGCCCCCGAGACTCCGATCGCCACATCGTCTTCGATGGCCCAGAGATCGATATAGGAAAGAATTTTGTCCTCGTTTCGACCCTGAATGAGATTCCTCATACGGATGGGATAAATGGCGTCTTTAATCATGCGCTCTTCAGTTCTCCTTTGTTCTCGTCTTTTAAATTGAAGCGGCGCGGGCGAACCAAAAACCGGATGAAGCGCTCAGTATAAAAACGCGGCTTGTTCCGCTTAAAGCCACGGATCACAAAATAAAGACCCGTCACGGCCGGCAAAGTAATGAGCAAACTCCCGGTCACAAGAAGCAGGCCCATGAGCGTGAATTGAAGGAGAAGCAAATCCCAAAGCTCAAGGCCGAGCACCAGTTTTTCTTTCCCGGAAATCCGGGGATAGCAGTGTTGTTTCATAAGGTTTCCTTTTTTAAGCGGTATCGACGGGAGTTGCCCGTGGGAAAAACTAAGCGGCAAAAAATCTAGAGGGAAATTAAAATCCGATGCCTGCGAAAATCGAAAGCAACTGAACGATAGAAGGCGCAAGGAAAAGGAGCCCGATATAAAAACACACGCTTGCGATATTAGAAAAACTCCCGCGCCCGAACTTGGCGGCAAAAACAGAAATGGCAATGGCGATAATACCAATGACCGATCCAACAGTCTTGATCAGAAAAAATGCGGCCGAGTCAAAAAACTGCTGCACTTTCAGGGGATTGGCCAGGGTCTGCGTGGATCCCCCGAGCACCTGCGCAAAAAGGTTCTGGGGCGCCAGCATAAACGCAAGCCAGGCCAAAAAAAGCCACGAGATCAGAACAAGGATCGCGTATTTGACGAGCCTGTTTTTGGGTTCTTGGGTCTGGGTCATGTTCTTTTTCGCCTCCATTCAAAGAGAATTATACACGATAGTGAACCTACTTTCAAGTGTAAACTTCAAAAATAAGTGCTTTTTTTGTTATTTTAGGGTCTTTATAGGGGGGTATGGGTGCTTCGGGTGAACCGCATAGGAGTAGGCGGCGGGAATCAGACAAACTCAAAGCCGAGCTGGCCTGTTGAATCCGTCACGACCACATAGGTTTCTCGCAGGCAAGGGGCGGGATCCGCGCCCTCGTGGCCGGGCGCCTGTTCGACGCCGGCGGCGGAATCGTCAAGGAAACGGTCGCCGTCTGCATGGCTTTCGCGGGATGCCTGAAAAAGGGCTTCCAGAGTCTCACCCGCGGCTTTTCCTTTTACAAACGACTTCGCGAGTTCGGTGATAATGTCCTCTTCGTTCGCAAAGGCACTCAACCCCCCGTCCACAAACTCACCTTCCACGGCAAGAGAGGCCTTCGTCTTTTTGGCGACAAGCGTAAGCGCCCGCTCTTGTATCGTTTCCTCATAGATCATGTAATGCACCCTGACCGGCTTCTTCTGCCCGATGCGCCAGCTTCTGCGAGACGCCTGACGGAGTGTATAAACACTGTACTCGGTCTGATAGAAAACAAGTGTCGGGAAATCCAAGAGATCCAACCCCGTGCTCACGATTTTGGGATGGCAGACCAAAACATCAATCCCCTCTTTCACGCGGTCTTTAATCCAGTCCTCTCGTTTTTCAGGCGCCACCGTATCGGACTTGAGAACCACCACGCGGAGGCCTTCGCGCTCAAGAAGCAGCTTAATCCTTCCCGTAATGTCGCGCCGTTCGGTGTGTGTCACATAAACAGCAAGCTTTCTTCCCATAGCTTTGTTTTCCCGGCAAATTTCAATCAGCCGTTTTTCCTTTGGATAAATCGCGTCCTCGGAAAGCGCTCTGGCCTCGGCCACAAGAACCCTTCCGTTCTCATCCGTTTTATAAATGGCTTCTTTTTTCCACGGCGTATCAGGGTAAGAAAGAAGGCTTTGAAGATAAGCACCGAGAAGCCGCTTGCCGCCTTTTCGGAGTTCGTCATTAAGGGCATCCTTTAATTTCCGCGAGAAGGTTTCATAAACTTCCTTTTGCTCGGGATTCATCTTGCAGACTTCAATCAAGTCCTGATACGGAGGGAGCGCTTCGGACACATCAGAAAGACGAAGGAATACGGTCTTATCCAAAAGCTCTGTAATGATGGCCGGTGATACGCCGGGCTTTTCAATCACGCGGGTCTGAAACGCGCGTCTCTTTGAAGTGGCTCCCTCTTCCTTAAAATCATCTTTCGGGGTCTGCGTTATTCGTTCAAGAATCCCGTAACGGGAGGCAAACCGCATGTCGTCATTGTGTTTAAACTCTCCCTTGATCGTTTGAGAAAAGCGGTAAAGAAGATGAAAAAGACTTGTCGAATAACCCCCAAACACCGTACCCGTAAGTGCAAGAATTCTTTTGGAGGCACTAGCAAGCGAGGCGGCCGCGTAGCCCTGGGCGCTTCCCTTTGCCTTGTACTCATGAACTTCATCGATCACGAGTAAATCAAATGCCTTCCGGTAGCGTCGCTTGATGTATTCGGCCAAAGGGTAACGGCGCGGTCCCTTACTATCCGCGCACCAAAGCGCCGCCCCGCATTCGCGCTCACCATTTCGCGTCTTGATTTTTGCCGTGCATTTAAATTTTTTCTTGGCGAGATCATCCTCTCCAACAGGCACGCCTTCGGCATCCACAATTTCACTGCCGCAATCAGGGCACGAAAGCACCTTGTATTTGTAGCGCTCACCCTTTTGAAGCACGTTATAGGCTGGCTTTCTCCGGTATCCCAACTTCGCGCGTTCCCGTGAAATGATGATGAAGTGAATCACTGGATTAAGATTGTGCATCACTTTCTCAAGGTCGGTGATCGAACGCACAACCAAAGCGGAGGCACACGGAAGCGTTGCCTCAATCTCCCGCTTCCATTTCCTCACCAAGTGGGGCGGACAAAGCACCAGGACTTTTTTGAAATTTCCAATCCTGGCCGCGGCCAGGCCAATCAGGGTTTTGCCAACCCCCATTTCCCCGGCCACAAACGCGGAGCGGTGGCCGTTCGTAAGCGCACGCGCTAGAGCCGCGATCGGATGAATCTGCGAGGGGAAGGGCTTGCGCTTAAACTCTCTGATCCCCGGAAGAAAATCCGAGGGGTTGAAGTCATACTGCGGCTTAAACTCATGAAGCACTTTCTCATTCAAACTTTCCCGGTAGGTTTCCATAAATTCTGCGAGTTTCATACAATTTTTCCCTTCTTGTGGTTATTCAATGTTGATTAGTTTTCCCGTATCCAAAAAGAGCCCCTTGATCGTGGTTTTAATGACGTCGCGCTCAATCACCACTTCCGAATCATCCCGGACTTCCTCACGCCTCACCTGCTCCTTGATACACCGGCCTTTAATGAGAAGCCTTCTCCCTTTATGCTCCAAAAGCGCGTTATTGAGAAAGCCCGCTGAAATGAGCATGGCAAGATGCCCACGCCTCAGCGGCATAAGCGGTTTTATCCTGGGACGCGAAACCGGAAAAAGAATGTCCGTCACCCGCCCGTCCTGATAAAGACCGCTTGTGCGGATTTCCGAAAGCGTCTCTTCGGGATGAACGGTCTCGGAATAAAAGGCGAAGTTCGGGGAACCCGATACAAGCTCATACAGGGGATAATCCGGTTTCCGTAGTATGAGAAGCTCGTCCGGGGATAGACGTGAGATCCGCTCAAGCGTTCGCTCGCATTCGGGAGAGCGGAATGCCCCTTCGCGCCTCACACCGAAAATCACAATCTGACTGAACCGTTCAAAATGCGGGTCGGGAAAACGGCGAACCTCAATATCCTCAAAGTGGGACGCAAGGTAGCGCGCCGTTTCCTTGTTCAAGTGCTTCTGGGCGATCAGATAAACCAGAAGCCCGCCAGTTTGAAGGTAAGGCGTCAGCTTCGTAAGGAACTTGTATTCAAGCCGCTTCGCTTCCTCGTCATGAGTCAATCTTTTTTTTAGTTGGAATTGAAAAAAAGCTCCGAGGTTTCATGCCGCGATTTTCTCCTGCTTTTGAATCTCGAGC
>Ga0247727_10004748_pt1 | contig 28452 bp, 26 predicted proteins | sample WisWelCaveWW1625_FD_202498 | JGI IMG/M metagenome (GOLD analysis project Ga0247727, IMG submission 202498) | Biofilm microbial communities from Wishing Well Cave, Virginia, United States - WW16-25 | ecosystem: Environmental > Aquatic > Deep subsurface > Groundwater > Cave microbial mat | place...
CGCTCGACCGGCCCGAGATCGAACAGCCGCCGCCGCTCGGCGTCGTTCGCCAGCGGATGACGAAAGCTCGCCTGGTGCAGCTTCCCCCAGCGCCACGCCGCCATGTCGCTGCCCGCCAGCTTGCCGGTTTCAGCGGCCGCCTCCTCCAGCGTCTCGAGCAGCAGCTTGTGACGCTCCGCCGCCGGCTGCTGCGGCAGCAGATCCAAAACCGTGCGCACGCTGGCCCGCCGCGACGCCGGCCCCCGCGCTTCGCCGGTGGCGAGCGAGGTAATCAGCCGGTCCACCACCCGCGGCGACCAGTTGGCGAAGAGCGCGGCCGCCGCGGAGTCCTTTCCCAACACCGCGTTCCAACCTTCCAGCAGCTTCCGCGCCTCCCCGCCGCCCGGCGGCGCCGCCTTCAGCATCCCGACCAGCTCGCGCGCCACCAGCGACGTCTCGTCGTGCTGCAACCGCTCAAAGTCCGCGACCCCAAACTTCTTGCCCGTCTTCAGCACTTCGTCGATCCGCCGAAACCGGAACGGCGCCGTGAAATCGTGCCCCAGCCGGTGCGCGTAACCCGGCGGGACGATGTTGTGGTTCGCCGTAGCTATGTAGTGCTCCGGCGGGTTGTGGCGCTGCGGCAACTGCGCGACCTGCAAGAACCCGTCCCATTCGAACGCGCCGCTATGCCCCGGCACCGGCAGCAGCCCGTTCCAGTTCTTGCGAACCGGCGTCAGCCCCGCCGGGATCCAACCGATCGTGCCGTCCACGTCGGCGTAGACCAGGTTCAGCGGCGGAATCTTCCAGCCCCGCGCGGCGGCGAGAAACCCGTCCCAGTTCCGCGCCCGGCCCACGCCGAGCGAACCCAGGTAGCCCGCCCCGCCCGGCTGGCTCCCCGCCCACCGCAGGGCGTACGCCCGGGCCAGCGCCCGGTCTTCGAAGATCACCGGTCCGTGATGCGTGAACCGCAGCTCCACTTCTACTGGCTCGGCTTGGCCCTTGACGCGGATCTTCTCCCGCTCCACCCGCATCTCGCGCCAGCCGCCCTGCCACTGGTAGCGCGCCGCATTCGCCGGGTCGGTCTTCTCCACGTACAGGTCCTGCTGATCGGTGCCGACGATGGTCCCGCCCCAGGCGATTCGCTCGTTGTGCCCGAAGGCCACCCCCGGCGCCGCCGGCTCCCCGGCCCCGATGACGTTCCACCCCGGCCCCACCAGGTGCGCGATGTAGCGCAGCGACGGCAGCAGCAGCGGCCGGTGCGGGTCGTTCGCCAGGATCGGCTTGCCGCTCGCCGACAGCGTGCCGTCGACCACCCAGTTGTTGCTCCCGGAGTCGTCGTAGCGCACCACGGCGGTCGCCCGCTCGTAGCCCTCCGTGACGCGCCCGTCGATTCCCTCGAGCGACAACCCGGCGGGAATCTCGAGCGGCGTCGGCGGATCGGTCGGTAGCAGCCGCGCCGTCCGCTCGAGACCCAGCCGGGTCACCAGTTGCGCCCGCGAGACCTCGGTGGTGGCGTTGCGCGTCATCAGCAGCCCGGCGATCCGCAGCAGGCAATCTTCCGCCTTCCACTCCCCGGGACGAAACCCCAGCAAGCCGAACTCGATCGGCAGCCGCTCGCCGGCGTTCCTGACGAAGGCGTTAACCCCCCGCGCGAACGCCGTGCAGATCAGCTTGGTGTCCGGCGCGTAGCTCGACCACTCCGCCTCCATGTCCCCGCGATACCGCACCAGCCGCGAGAACCGATCCCGCTCGACATAGCCCGGCCCCAGTGCTTCCGCCAGCTCGCCGGCCCCGGTCCGACGCCACATCTCGATCTGAAACAGGCGGTCCTGCGCGACGACAAATCCTTGGGCGAAGAACAGATCCTCGGCCGTCTCGGCGTAGATGTGGGGCACCCCCCAGGTATCACGAAGTACTTCGACCGTCTTGGCCAGCCCCGCGACCGCCAGCCGCCCCGTGGTCTGCGCCAGCGCGGCTTTGGCGCGCGCCTCGAGCGACGGCACCGTCGTCGCCCGCAACCCGGCCCACACCAACCCCGCCAGGATCGCCAGCGACCCCGCCAACACCACCCGCGTCCATCTCATTCTGACTCCCGACTCCTGACTTCTGACTCCTGCCTTCTTACTTCGCCGACAAATTCCTCGGCGCATGCTTTTGCAGCGCGGCAATAAGCACTTGCGCCGCCGCCGGCGTCCCGTGTTTGCCTTCGAGCAGCAGTTCCTTGGCCTCGACTTTCTTGCCGTAGATGACCTTGTTGGCGTCGTTATCCGGCCGCAGCGACGCGCCCTCCAGCGATACCCCCGCAAACAGCCCGCGCGTGCGGGCGTAAGTGAGAATCTCCGCGTTCATGGTTGCGTCGGTGGCCACCGCCGCCGAGCGGCCCTTGGGACCGGCCGCCGCCGCCGCATCGCCGCCCAGCGTAAACTTGCTCCTCAAGAGGTGCTGCGCGCCCTTCTTGTTCATCACCAGCAGCACAACGTCGGAAGACGTGCCGCCGATTTGCAGCCCGAAGCCGCCGCCGCCGATCGAGATCATGCTCGGCGGGCCCCAGGCCCCGCCCATCGTTTCGCCGCGCCGGCAGCTCACCGCCCCGCGTCCCGCTCGGCCGCTGAATCCGAGCGCCAGCTTTTTCACTCCCGGAATGACGGCCACGCACTCGGCCCGCGCCAGCAAATCCCCCGGGATCGAATCGTCGGGAGCGCCCATGATCTCGTTGAGCACTTCCGCGGAATCCTTCAGCCGCTCGACTTCTTTGCTGTCCGCCGCCGACAGCGTCGCCGCCAGCGCCGCCGCCAAGACCGCCACCGCCGTTCGTTTCATCATAGGCCTCCCCGGTTCCGCGCTAAACATCATAGCGCGCCGAGTCGATTCAGTTCCCGACGGGTTAGAATAATAATGATAGCCGTGTCCCTCCGGATCGTATCTTTGCTGACACTTGCCGTGCCTCTGGCGGCTACCATGGTTCCCCGCATGTCGCTCGAGGAAATCACCGAGCGCTCCGAGCGGATCGTTCACGGCCGCTGCCTCCGCACCTGGATGGCCTGGGACGCCGAGCGTCAATTCATCTGGACCCACGCCGAGATTCAGGTTGCCGACACGCTGAAGGGCGCGCGCTCGGCCACCGTCATCGTGAGCGAGATCGGCGGCATCGTCGGGGACATCGGCCTGATGGTCGAGGGCATGCCTCGCTACCAGCCCGGCGAAGAGGTTGTCGTTTTTCTGTTCCGCGTGCCCAACGGCATGTGGCGCTCCCGCGGCGTGGGGCAGGGCAAGTATGAGGTCCGCGCCGGACGAGTGCGCGCCGACCTCGGCGGAATCGCGCTGGTCGAGCCGGCCGGCGTCACCAGAACCGCCGTCACGTCGCTCGATGGCGCCACCGTCGACGAATTCAAGTCGCGCCTCCGCGGCCTGCTGTCCGCCCGCCCGGCAGGAGGCCAGAGATAGTGCGCCGCCTTCCGCTTGGCGTGCTGCTGGCCGCCGTCGCCGCCAGCGCGTTCATCCGCTCCCGCACCAGCGGCGGCACCCTGCTGCGACGCGCCGACTTCGCCAACATCCGCTACATCATCAACGACCAAACCGCGCCTGGACTGATGAATAGTACCGGCGGTTTTACGATCACCCCCGACAGCGATCCGATCGCCGCCCTGCAAGCCGCCCTGGACGCCTGGACGAATGTTCCGACTTCCGCCGCCGCCTTCGCTCGCCCGGAGATTCTCCCCTTGGGCATTACCGGCAGCGACCGCCAGCACGTCATGACATTCGCGGATACGCCGGAAAACCGTCGCAGCGCCTCCGGCGACACCATCGCCGTCACGCTACCCTTCATCAGTACCCTCTCGGGCGAGATCGTCGACTCCGACATTGTCTTCAACCCCGCGCTGCCGTTCTCCACCACCGTGCAGCCCGGAACCTACGACATTCAGGCGGTGGCCCTCCATGAGTTGGGCCACGCCCTGGGCGCGGCGCATTCCGGACTGGTGGCGCCGACCATGTTCAGCCGCGGCCGCGCCGGCACCAGCATCCAGGCCGTCCTCACCGCCGATGACATGGCCTTCGTCACCGAGGTTTACCCGGAGCCGGGCTCCCAGGGCCTGCTGGGATCGATTTCCGGAACGGTGACCCAGACCGACGGCCTGCCCATCGCCGGCGCCCTCGTCACCGCCATCGCCCCGGCCACGGGAATTGCGATCGGCTCGATCACTCGCGGCAACGGGACCTATGCCATCACCCAGGCGGCGCCCGGACAGTATTTTCTATACACAGAGCCCATGGACGGCCCCGTCGAAGCCCGCGACATCGGCGAGGCCGGAAACGGCGCCAACACCGCCTTCGCCACGGCCTTCCTGGGAGGCGCCGCCGCCCCCACATCGCTCCTGGTGCGCGGCGGCGCCAATACTCCCGCCGATCTCGTCGTCGAAGCCGGCACGCCGCCGCTCAACATCCAAGGAGGCGGCGCGGCGCCCCTCGGAACCGGCAGCCTCTCGTTGTTCGCCGGCCCCTTTGCGCTGAACGCCGGCCAGCCCGCCGTAGTCGCCGTCTTTGGACGCGGCCTGGACGACCCGACCATCACGGAGAGCGCCGTTTCGTTCCTGGGCGCGCCGGTGACGATTCGGCCCGGAACCTTTAGCCGCGGATTCACCACCAGCGGCATCCCGTCGCTGCGTTTCACCGTCGACGTGGCGCGCGACGCCCCGCTCGGCGTGGCCACCGTGCTGGTGCGTTCGGCGACGGCCGCCGCCGTTTTTTCGGCCGGCGCGAAGCTCCTCCCCAGCCCGTCGTTTTCGGCCGCCGGCGTCACCAACGCCGCCACCTTCGCCACCGGCGCCGCCGCTCCCGGCGAGATCGTTTCCATCTTCGGAACCAACCTCGGGCCCGCTTCCGGCGTCTCCGGCGCCTTCGACGGCGGCGGACGGCTCGCCACCAGCGTCGCCGGCGTCACCCTCACCTTCAACGGCTTCCGCGCCCCGCTGTATTTCGTGCGACAGGATCAGATCAATGCCCAGGTTCCCTTTGAAGTCGCCGGCCAGTCCTTCGCCAACGTTGTGATCAGCTACCAGGGCCTCTCGAGCTTCGCCGTCAACGTTCCGGTCGCCGCCGCCCAGCCGGCCATCTTCGTGCGTCTGGACGGAACCGGCCGTCCGTGGATCTTCAACCAGGACTCTACGCTGAACGACATCGGGCGGGGCGCGCCCCGCGGCACGGTCGTGACGATTTATGCGAACGGCCAGGGGACCGTCAGCCCGCCGCTCGCCACCGGCGCGCCCGGCGCCGCCGCGGAGCCTTTCAACCGCGCCCCCGGCGTCACGGCCATGATCGGCGGCCAAAGCGCCATCGTACACTTCGCCGGCATGACCCCCGGTTTCGTCGGCCTCCTCCAGGTCAACGCCGAAGTCCCCGCCGGCGCCCCCACCGGGCCCAACGTCCCGGTCGTCGTGACCATCGGCAGCGCCTCCAGCCAGCCTAACGTCATGATGGCCGTCCAATGAACATGATCCTCGAGTTGGTCGTAGCGGCGGCTCTGCAAGCGCCGGCCCCCAACCGCCAGCAGATCCTCGACCACCTCGCCAAGATGCGCGCCACCGAAAAGGGCATGATGAACGTCGCGCCGGCCGAGGGTGAGTATTTATCGAATCTAGTGCGCCAGCTCCAGGCCCGCCGCGTCCTCGAGATCGGCACCTCCAACGGCTACTCCGGCATCTGGTTCGCCCTGGGACTGCGCGAAACCGGCGGCAAGCTCCTCACCCTCGACATCGACGAGCCCCGCCGCTCGCTCGCCCTCAAGAACTTCAAGGCTACCGGCATGACCGACCTCATCGAGTCCCGCCTGGGCGACGCCCTCAAGATCCTGCCCACCTTGAGCGGCCCCTTCGAGCTGGTCTTCATCGACGCCTGGAAGCCTGACTACAAGAAATACCTGGACCTGAGCCTACCCCTGGTTCCCTCCGGCGGCATCATCGCCGCCCACAACGTCGATTCGCACCCCCAGGAGATGCAGGACTTCCTGGAGGCCATCAAAACCCACCCCCAGCTCAAGACCGAGTTCGTGAAGGTAGGCTCCGCCGGCCTTTCCGTCAGCTACAAGAAGTGAAGACGGCCCCAACCCCCGACCCCCGTCATGGCGTCACCCGCAGGTTCGCAAAATGCGCCTCCGTCCCCACCCCAATCCACAGCGCGACGGCGCCCTTGGTGACGCCCAGCTTCAGGTCGTTGACCAGCAGGCAAGGCTGCGCCGCGCCGTGCGCGTAGAGCCGCGCCTCGACGCCCCGCACCTCGATTTTCACGCGCGTCCACTCCCCCGGCGCGAGATCCACATAGGACTCATACTTCTCCGGAAACTCCTTGCGCAGCCGGAACCACGGAAAGTCCGGAACCGAGACGTACTGCGTCGAGTGGTTGCGCCGCGCCTGGTCGTTGGCGCGGCCGTTGGTAGGTCTCAGATAGATACATTCGAACCGCGAAGCATCCCCGGCCACACGGAAAGCGACGCCCACAAACCCGCGCGCAGCCTCGATGGCGCCCGCGGCGGGCTGGCCGGCCAGATCGACTTCAATCACGCCGCCCTGGAACGCGGTTCCCTCGACGATCACCAGCCGCTCGTCGCTCTCGACCGGTTTGCCGGGCGGCTCGGTAACCCGGATCGCCTTGCGGCCCTTGTAGGTCACCGCAGCCGCCACCGCCTTGAGCGGCTTGAGCCCTTCCAGCGAATCGAGCGAAAACGTCCTGGTCTGTGCCGGTGAGCGCGCCGGCAACGCCGCGGCCACCAACGCCACGAGCAGCGGGATCCTGCGGTTCGAGCGAGTCATGCCTTCCAGTCTAGCTCGCCCGGAACTTCCCGCCTGCCCCGAGCCGAAGATTTTACAGGCGGGTCGGTCGCAGGAACCCGGGCCTGTGCGGCGACGTCTGACTGCCGAACTTCGAGATCGCCGAGCGCCTGGCGACCAACCGCGAGTTCACCGGCATCCGGCCGGCGCGCCGAGCGGCGCCGTCGCCGCGCTTGCGCTACGGCCGGCGATCGACTAGACTAGTCTTAGACCAGACGGAGCGCGAGCCATGCAGACGATCGGTTCCTATGAAGCCAAGACCCACCTGCCCAATCTTCTCGAGCGCGTGGCGCGGGGCGCCAGGATTACGATCACCAAGCACGGCGTTCCCGTAGCCATGCTGGTTCCAGTGGGCGCCGCCAGCAAGCCGGACGTCACCGCAGTGATTGCCGAGCTGAAGCAGCTCCGCAAGGGCCGGCGGTTGCGGGGCGTTACGATTCGCGGGTTGATCGAGGAGGGCCGGCGCTATTGATTTAATTCGTTCTCGACGCGTCGGTCGCTCTCGCCTGGTGCTTCGAGGATGAGACCAGTCGCGCTGCGGACGCCATCCTAGACCAACTGGCGTCGTCGGAAGCCGTCGTTCCCGCCATCTGGCCCGTAGAAGTGGGCCACGCCCTTCTCGCCGGGGAGCGCCGCAAGCGCATTACCGCCGCGGACGTCAGCCGGTCCCTCGAGCTCCTCGGCAGCCTGAACATCCGCCCCGACGACAGCGGTCTCCGTCTCGCCATCGACGACTGGATCGGGTTAGCCAGGTCGCAGCAGTTGTCGGTGTGCGATGCGACCTACCTGGCGCTCGCCATGCGCGAGGGCATCCCGCTGGCCACTCTGGACACCGCTTTGCGCCGAGCCGCCCGGCGCGTTGGCGTCACGATAGTCCCGACCTGACCCGCGCCGCCGGCCAAGCGGATGCGCTAAATTAGTGTGCATGACACTGTTGCGACCGGCTGCGTTGTTCCTGCTTTCCGTCACCGCGTGGGCTGCGGACTCTAATTGGCCGCAGTTTCGCGGACCCTCCGCCAGCGGCCTCGGCGCCGGATCGCCTCCCACGGAATGGAACGGCGAGTCGGGCAAGAACATCCGCTGGAAGACCGAGATCCCCGGCCTCGGCTACTCGAGCCCCGTCGTCTGGGGCGACCGGATCTTCCTGACCAGCGCCGTCCCGGCGGCCGGCGAGGCGGCCGTCAAACTCGGCCTGTACGGCGACATCCGCCCGGTCGAAGGCGAAGGCGCCCAGAGTTTCCGCGTCTATTGTCTGGATCGCAAGTCGGGCAAGATCCTCTGGCAGCGCGAGGCCGTCGCCGGACCGCCCAAGGTCAAGCGTCACCCCAAGTCCTCCCACGCCAACCCCACGCCCGCCACCGACGGCAAGCACGTCGTCGCCTTCTTCGGCTCGGAGGGTCTGTATACCTACGACCTGGACGGCAAGCTGGCCTGGAAAAAGGACTTCGGCGTTCTCGAATCCGGGTACTTCATGGTCCCGGCGGCGCAATGGGGATTCTCGAGTTCACCCATCATTCACGATGGCATGGTCCTGGTGCAGGCCGACGTCCAGAAGGATTCCTTCCTGGCGGCCTTCGACGTTCGCACCGGCAAAGAGCTGTGGCGCACCGCCCGCGCCGACGTGCCGACCTTCAGCACTCCCGCCGTCGCGCCCTATACCGCGGCCGGCTCCGGCGGCCAGCAGGTGGTCGTCAACGGCTGGAAGCACATCGGCGGCTACGACCTGCGCACCGGTAAGGAGCTCTGGAGACTGCGTGGCGGCGGCGACATCCCGACACCCACGCCCCTGTTCCAGGACGGGCTGATAGTCATTACCAATGCCCATGGGATGCTGCGGCCCATCTACGCCATCCGCACCGACGCCGCCGGCGACATCAGCGAAACCCGCGCCGCCGTCGCCTGGTCGCACGACCGCGCCGGCAACTACATGCAGACGCCGCTCTTGCACAACGGCCACGGCTACTTCTGCGCCGACAGCGGCGTGCTGACCGTTTACCAGCTCGCGACCGGCGAGCGTCTCTACCAGCAGCGCCTCGGCTCCGGCAAGTCCGGCTTCACCAGCTCGCCGGTGGCCGCCGCCGGCCGCCTCTACATCACTAATGAAGAGGGCCAGACCTATGTCCTGACCATGGGCGCCGAGTACAAGCCGCTCGCCGAAAACGAGCTCGGCGAAGCCGTCATGTCCACCCCCGCCATCGCCGACGGCGTCCTCTACATCCGCGGCCGGCGACACCTGTTCGCCATCGCCGGTAAGCCATAGAGAGTGTTGCCCGTCGTGCGAGCACTAGCAGCGATCCCGCCTTGTTGAGCATCAGCGTGCACTGCTCCGGATTCGCAGCCCGCCAGGAGACAGAACCGAAAAGGAGCCACCGAGCTGCCCCGCGTGGCCTAGGATTAAATTGCCGACCAGGGCAGCTTTCGTTTCTGATCGCAGTCCGGCCAGGCGAATCAGCAGGATGCCGGCAGTGGCGCGGCGGTGACGGAAGATCAACTCACCAAAGTCTCGGTCGGCTGTGATCAGGACGGCACTTGCCTGATGACTGAGGTCGAGAACCCGGTCGTCGGCGATCCCCGGTTCCATCTCCGCAACGTACCAGACCGTGTGACCATCACCGCGGATTCGATCGACGATCTGCCCGTCCCCGCTCTCGTCAGCGACGAACGTCACTTGGTTGCGAGCTGAATCGGGTAAAGGACATCGGCGCGAAGAGCCTTGGCCGCAAACGCCAGTGCTGCCCGGATCGCCTCTTCAGTCAGGCGGGGATGCGCTTCGAGGAGCTGCTCCCTGGTTTCGCCGGCGGAAAGCTTCTCCAGAATCAACTCCACGGTGATTCGCGTTCCGGCAACCACCGGTTTGCCCATCATCACGGCGGGATCGGAAACTATCAAGTTCTTGTTCACGCGAGCCCCTTTCCGTTCCATAAGTTCGGCGGTAGGATCTGGCGGGGACGACGGGATTCGAACCCGCGACCTCCGACGTGACAGGCCGGCGTTCTAACCAACTGAACTACGTCCCCGCGTGCCCTTCCATCGTATCACGCCGCGCCGCGTGTTACTCTGCTCTCCATGACGAGCCTCATCAAAAAGCTCCACATGTACACCGGCCTGCTCAATTTCTCGATCCTGTTCGTCTACGGCGCCTCCGGCCTGCTGCTCACGGCCCAGCCCGCGCCGGGCAACCGTCCGCGGCCGAAGCCGGAAACGCGGTTCGTCGACTTCCAGGTCCCGGCAGGTCTCACTGATAAGCAGGTCGCCGATCGCGTCTGGGAAACGCTGCAGCTGCCCCTGACCGCGCCCCCGCAGCCCCAAGGGATCCGCCGCGACCCCAGCAACAACCTCCGCTTCGGCTTCTTCACGCCCAGCAACGCCCACCAGATCGTCGTGCTCGAAAAGGAAAACCGCCTCCGCGTCGAGACCGTGCGCAACGACATCTGGCGATACCTATTCGCGCTGCACGGCACCGCCCTCGGCCATCCCAGCACCGACTGGCGCATCCAGGCCTGGGCCTGGTACAACGAGTTCGCCATCTGGTCGCTGATCGGGATGGTAGCCTCGGGCGTTTATCTCTGGCTCGCGTCGCGGCCGGGCTTCCGCTGGGCCCAGGTCTCGCTCGCGGCGGGCCTCGGTATTTTCGCGCTGCTGTTCCTTCTGACGAGGTGACCCATGCACGGATGGCTTCGTAATACCCACCTGCTTTCCGGCCTGTTCTTCCTCCTGTTCCTGCTGGTCTACGGATGGAGCTCGGTCCAGATGGTGCACCGCTCCTGGTTCAATCTCCAGCCGTCGATCAGCGAGACGCGCGTGACGGTGCAGTCCGCCGTCGAAGACGGCCGCGCCGTCGCCCGCCAGTTGATGGACCAGCACGGCGTCCGCGGCGACCTCAACCAGGTCCAGCAGACCCCCACCGGCCTGCGCCTCCGGATCGGACGGCCCGGCACCAGCTACGACATCGAGTATTCCGCCGAGACCGGCGAAGCGAAAATCCGCAAGACCGTGGCCAACTTCAAGGCCATGCTCAACCGCATCCACACCGTCAGCGGCTTGTGGCACGACTACTCGCTCATCAACGTCTGGGGCGTGCTGGTCGGCCTCGCCTCGCTCGGCATGTTCGTCATGGGTCTGACCGGGATCTACCTATGGTTCAAGATCCACTCGGAGCGGACCATCGGGACGATACTGCTGATTCTCAGCCTGGGCTACAGCCTGACCCTGATGGTCTGGATGCGCCTCGCTTGAGTACAATGAAACCGTGGTCCGTCGCGTCGCCCAAACCATCGCCCGCCACGGCATGTTCCGCTCCGGCGACCGCGTCGGCGTTGCCGTCTCCGGCGGGCCCGACTCGGTGGCGCTGCTGCTGGCGCTCGTCGAGCTGGCGCCCGAGCTCGGCATGGTGCTCGCGGTCGTCCATCTCAACCACAAACTGCGAGGCGCCGACTCGGATGCCGACGCCGAATTCGTCCGGGCGCTCGCCGCATCCCTCCAGCTCGACTGCGTCCTCGAAACCGCCGATGTCGCCGCGACCGCAGACAACCTCGAGCAGGCCGCCCGCCGCGCGCGCTACGAGTTCTTCCACCGCCTGATCGCCGGGAACCGCGTCCAGAAAATCGCGACCGGCCACACCCGCACCGACCAGGCCGAAACCGTGCTGTTTCGCCTTCTGCGCGGCTCGACCACCGCCGGCCTCGCCGGCATCTACCCGGTTCTCGACAGCGGCGTCGTGCGGCCCCTGATCGACCTGGAGCGAAGCGACGTCCTCGATTATCTGCGCTCCCGAGGCCAGCCCTGGCGCCAAGACGCCTCTAACCAAGACCCAGCGCTGGCCCGCACCCGACTGCGCCACGAGCTTCTGCCGCAGCTCGCCCGGGACTGGAACCCCTCCATCACCGCGTCGCTCGGCTGGCTCGCCGACTGGTCGCGCGACGAAGAAGCCTACTGGCGCGGCGAGATCGACCGCCTCGTCCCCGACTACCTCCGCGAGCGAGGCGGCTGCGTCTTCCTGGAGGCCTCCCGCGTCGCGGCCCTGCCCGCCGCTGCGGAACGCCGCCTGCTCCGCCGCGCAGTCGAGCTGGCTCGCGGCGACCTGCGAGGTGTCGAGTCGACCCACATCGAGCAGATCCGCACACTCACGGCGGCCGAGGAGGGCCACGGCCGGACCCAACTCCCGGGCCTCGATGTTTTCCGCTCTTTCGATCAGGTGCGCCTGGCCCCCGCCGGCCGCGATTCCGGCCTTGAAACTAGGAACTTCACCTTACCGCTCGCCGTCCCGGGCGCCTACCACGTCGAGCAGACCCAAACCCGCTTTATTCTCAAATTGATGGGATCGGAAGACCGCCCGCCGCAGTATAATGATGGTGGGGGAGGTTTGGACTGGGACCGGACGCCCCAGCCCCTGGTGCTGAGAAACTGGCGGCCCGGCGACCGCTACCACCCGGTGGGTTTTCGCGCGCAGGAAAAGCTGAAGGATCTGTTCCAGCGCCGAAGAGTCCCGCTGTGGGAGAGGAGAAGCTGGCCGGTGATTGCCTCGGGAGAGACGCTGGTGTGGTCGCGCGTTTTCGGCGCCGCCTCCGAGCTGGCAGCCAGCCCTGGGGCGCGAACCGTGCTCGAAATCACAGAAGTAGAGGACGCAACAGGCGTGCCAATTACGTCTAAAGGAGTGGGGGACAGGTGAATTCCACGATCAAGACGGCGATCTTTTGGGTGGTGATCGTCTGCACCGCCATCCTGCTGTGGCAGGTGGTGAAGCACGGCAGCCCGGGCCGCGAGAAAGAGCTGACCTTCACGCAATTCATGGAGCAGGTGCAGTCCGGCAACGTGGCCGAAGTCACCATTGCGAGCAGCGTCTCGAGCAACGTCGTCACGGGCAAGCTCAAAAACCCCAATATCCCGCTGCGCAGCGTCATCCCCGCCAATTACCCCGACATTTACAAGCAGCTCCAGGACAAGAACATCACGATCACCGTCAAGCAGAGCGATTCGAACTCCTGGGTCACGCTGCTGGTGAACGCCTCGCCGTTCATCCTGCTGATCGCGTTCTGGATCTTCATGATGCGCCAGATGCAGACCGGCGGCAACAAGGCGCTCAGCTTCGGCAAGAGCCGCGCGCGGCTGCTTTCGAGCCAGCAGAAGAAAGTGACCTTCAAGGACGTGGCCGGCGCCGAAGAGGCCAAAGAAGAGCTCCAGGAAATCATCGAGTTTCTGCGCGAGCCGCAGAAGTTCCAGAAGCTCGGCGGGCGCATCCCGAAGGGCGTGTTGCTGGTGGGCGCGCCCGGCACCGGCAAGACGTTGCTCGCCCGCGCCATCGCCGGCGAGGCCAACACGCCGTTTTTCTCGATCTCCGGCTCCGACTTCGTCGAGATGTTCGTCGGCGTGGGCGCCAGCCGCGTGCGCGACCTGTTTGACCAGGGCAAGAAGAGCGCCCCGTGCATCATCTTCATCGACGAGATCGACGCCGTCGGGCGCCACCGCGGCGCGGGCCTGGGCGGCGGCCACGACGAGCGCGAGCAGACCCTCAACCAGTTGCTCGTCGAGATGGACGGCTTCGACTCGAACGAAGGCGTCATCCTGATCGCCGCCACCAACCGCCCCGACGTGCTCGATCCGGCGCTGCTGCGGCCCGGGCGCTTCGACCGCCGCGTCGTCGTTCCGCGCCCGGACGTCAAGGGCAGGGAAGCCATCCTGCGCGTCCACACCAAGAAAGTTCCGCTGGCCGACGATGTCGACCTGCACGTGCTGGGGCGCGGCACGCCGGGCTTCTCCGGCGCCGACCTGGCCAACCTGGTCAACGAAGGCGCGCTCTACGCCGCCCGCCAGAACCGCAAGGTCGTCACCATGGCCGACTTCGAGATCTCCAAGGACAAGGTCATGATGGGGGTCGAGCGGCGGTCCATGATTCTGAGCGACGAGGAAAAGCGCAACACGGCGTTCCACGAAGCCGGCCACGCGCTGGTCGCCGCCATGGTCCCTTACGCCGATCCGCTCCACAAGGTCACCATCATCCCGCGCGGCATGGCCCTCGGCCTCACCATGCAGCTCCCGGTGGACGACAAGCACACCTATACGCGCGGGTTCCTGGAGTCGCAGCTCGCCATCCTGATGGGCGGCCGCGTCGCCGAAGAGTTGTTCCTCGCACAGATGACTACCGGCGCCGGCAACGACATCGAGCAGGCCACCGAGCTCGCCCGCCGCATGGTCTGCGAGTGGGGCATGAGCGACAAGATGGGCCCGCTGACCTTCGGCAAGAAGGAGGAGCAGATCTTCCTCGGCCGCGAGATCGCCCAGCACCGCGACTACAGCGAGGCCACTGCCGTTCGTATCGACGACCAGGTCAGCGATCTGGTCAAGACGTCCTACACTAAGGCCAAGCACATCATCGAGGAGCAGCGCGACGCGCTGGTCCGCATCGCCGAAGCGCTGCTCGAGCGCGAGGTGCTCGATGGCGCCGACGTCAAGCTGCTGATCGAGAACCAGTCGCTGCCCGCCGCCGCCCGCGCCGCGACCAACGACGATGCCCCCACCCAGAAGGTGCTGCGCCCGGAGCCCGGCAAGCGGGTCCCGGGACTCACCGAAGGCGAGCGCCCGCAGCCGGCGTGAGATCAATTGTTGATTTGTTGATTTAGTGATTTGTTGATTTTCGCTCCCGCATGAAGCCGCAGCTCAAGCGCGCCACCGTGTACTTCGACCCAGGTTTGCACAAGGCCCTGGGCGTGAAGGCATCGCATAGTCGGACGCTCGCCGAGGACGCCGAGGACTTGGCCGTTTTTGCGGATCGCGGCAGGGAGCCTTCCTTGTCGTTCGAGGCCGTACTGAAGGACCTGAGGCGTGGCGGCGGCCACCGGCGGTCGCGGGCCTTTTCGGCCCCGGCCGGAAACCCGGTCACGGAGATTGAGGCGATATTTTTCGCGGCTAAGTGCGCCTAGACACGGGTGTTAGCTCTCGCGGCGTCCGTCGCCGAGGGCGTTTCTCTTGGTCTCGACCCGTAAGATGGAACTGGAGGGTTTTTCGATGACAGAGAATCCAACTGTGCCCGGCGCGGGTGAGCAAGCCCCTGGGCGAAAATTTCATCCGGCGGCGGAGCTGTTTCCGCTGCTCAGCGGCGCGGCGTTCGACGAGCTGGTCGCCGACATCCGGAAGAACGGTTTGCGCGAGCCGATCCTGGCCGACAGCGAGGGGCGTATTCTGGACGGCCGCAACCGTTACCGGGCCTGCCTGGCGGCGGGCGTCGAGCCGCGGTTCTCGCCTTGGGACGAAGCGGGATCGCCGGCCGATCTCTCCATGAGCCTGAACCTGCACCGGCGGCACCTGGACGAGTCGCAGCGGGCGATGGTGGCGGCGCGGCTGGCGAAAATGCTCGAGAAAGAGGCGGTGAAGCGCAAGAGCCGACATAGTGCAAATTTGCACTCAGCACAGCGGGGCAAGTCTTCGAGTGGGGCAGCGGCCGTCGTCAACGTTTCGACGCGCCTTGTAACCCACGCCATCAAGGTCTTGCGCGACGGCTGCGCCGAACTGATTGCGGCCGTCGAGTCCGGCGAGTTGGCAGTGTCGACGGCCGCCAGCCTCGTCGCGCTGCCGTCGCAGGAACAGGCCCAGGTCGTGGCCGGCGGCGCTAAGGAAATCGCTGCCCGCGTGCGACGGATGCGGAGCACGCCGCCGCCCTCGCCTTCTCCGGCCAGCCGGTCGCTGGGGACCTTCGGCGTGCTCTTCGAGAAGCCTGCGCCGGAGCACGACGGCGTTCCGGTCGCGTTCTTGTGGGTGGCCTCCAGCGCGGTTCCGGAGGCCGTCGAGGCGCTCCAGCAGCGCGGCTTCCGCTTCGCGCCGCCGGAGAAGTAGGGGGAAACGGGGCAGGCGCCGCAAATTCCTTCACGGCCCTTCGCGGGCACGACCGGAAATAGCGATGTCCCGATCCGTCCAGAAGCGTGGCGCCGCTTCCGCTTCGCGCCGTCAGAGGGTATAGGAATAGGGTCAGGCTGTCAGCCTCTTTTTTGGCCGAAACGACTCGACCTTGCGGCCCGACAGGCGTTGCCGTTTCTTTGCCGCAGCGAGGATTGCCCTAACGTGGAAGGCGTGTTTTGCGGCTTGTTCCTCACGAACGCGCCGAACTTCATCGACGATGGGATCCTTCACCATGACCCTATTCTCCCAACCTCTGGCGTAATATCCAGCAGTGGCAGATCCGCGATCGCTTCTGTTCTCTCCCGCGCTGCGCTAGGATCTCCCGCGGCTGCCTCATCCACAACAAACTGGGAGATGTTAAATCGTGAATGCGGTCCTTCGTTTCTCCCACCATTCCCTGGTGATCTGCTGCTGTCCGGCAATCACCAGATCGCGGCTCGGCCTCGAAATCAGGTAACTCGGGATGGTTGGTCCGGCCGCATCACTCCGAAGCCGCCAGCGCGAGCGCGGCGAACGCCGTTGCCGCGTCGGACATGAACATGCGGCGCCAGGGCTCCCCTTTTTCGCCGCCCTGCTCGCGGTCGAAGTTGAGCGAATGCGCGCGCCAGGCGTGCCAGGCTTGTTCACCCACCGCCACGTCGCGCTGGTTGGACCGGAGCCATTGCAGACCTCCGCTCACTGCCGCCTGACCGGCTGGAAGGCCGGCCTGCCGGAGCGTGTACACCACGAGGCCGGTCGCATACCCATCCGACTTTGCAAGGAGTGCGGCATCCCGCGTTCCGGGAGCGCGAAACGGCGCCTCCGCCTTGCTCCACGTCCAGCCGCCCAGTGTCTCGAGCGCCCATCCGCCGTCGTCGCGCTGCCGGCTCCGAATCTCTTCGATCAGCGCCTGGCGCTGCGCCGGCGTCAGCAGGTCCTTCGAGCGCGTCGACGCCAGCAGGGCCCAGATTCGGTTGTAGAGGCTCTGCGAGGAGTATTGCTGTTTCAAGTACCCGCGCAGTTTCTCCATACCGGAGGCCGCCTCGTCCGGAGCGCCGGGGGCGATGCCGACCGCCAGGGCGGCCAGCGCCGCGCCCTGGTAGGTAGCATCAACACTCTCAAACGGCTCGAGGCCAAAATCGAGCCAGTCCCAGGCGCCGTCGGGCCGCTGCGTTTGCCACAACTGCGCGAACGCTTGTCGAGTAGCGCGGCTCGGCTGGCGCCGATTCTCCGCGGCGTCGGCGCTCGCCAGGATCATGGCGTAAATAACGGCCTCGGTGCCGCGGGATCCCGTCTTCTTGCTGCCCTCGTAGATCAGCTCGTTGGCGTCAAAGTTCTCCACGCGCCGCGCGGCGTCCTCGACGATGCGCGCCTCCAGTGGCGTCGCGGCGCCCGCCTGCATCGCCCGCCGGAGCGCCGGCCGCGCCATCACGTACGGCACCGTCGTGTGACAGGAGATGCACGCCGTCGTCGTCTGGCCGGTGCGGAGCTTTTTGGCCTTTGCGAACCAGATGTCCATCCGATCGTCAAGGTATTTCGCGGCGCCCTCCGGGTCCCAGGCGGGGGCCGCACGATCGCCTTGCGCCGCTCCCGGGCGAGCGGTGAATCCTGCAAGCAGCGCGGTGAGAACGATGGTGGTCGCAAGTCGCATGGTTCCCTCCATTGTATCCCAAGGCGCCAGCAGCAGCCGTCACGCCGCTGAGTCGCGGGCAACCTCCCAACCCGGGAAAACCAAGACCGCCGGATGGCAGCTCAAGGCCTGCGCCAGGACCTTGGCGCGCTCGACGCCAAGCCGGACGCGATCGTTCTCGATAGCGGAGAGCGTCGCCTGAGGAATGCCAGTGAGCCTGGACAGCTCGTTCTGACTGTACCCCTGTAGCTCTCGAATAATGCGAACGGACTCCCCCGCTGATACCTCGATGCACTTTCTAGCTGGACGAAAGGTCTTCACTCTATACCCTCCGATAATCATGCGGCGTGATCTCACGCGGTACTGCAATCCCAGCCGGGAAGACCGAAACCCCCGCCATTCTCCGCGAAGGGCCTCATCGTGGAATCCCCGGATGAGCCCCAAGCCCGGCGGGCCAGAGAGCATCGCGATGTCCTTCCATTTCTCGTATCGCTTCAGGATCTCGCGAGGCAGCGCGTCGAGCTGTTTCCCGACTCGACGGTGCTCGTCGATCCGCCACATAGAGCAGTGTAGCACATATCCAATAGGGTATGGGGCCCCGATCCCGCGCCGGGCGGATCTCGAGCCGTGCTCAGGCCCCCGCCAGCTTCGCCGTCAGCAGCCACACCAATACGCCCGTGGGGCGGGGGCCGGCCAGGTCGACGTCGACGCGCGCGATGGCGCCCTTTTTCAGATCCACGCTGGCGCCGGGGGCGCCGATCAGGTAGCCGACGACGGAGCTCAACTGCGGCTCGTGGCCCACGATCATCACCTGCTTGGCGTCCTGGTGACTGCGGATTTCCTCCCACACCGCCTCGGGACGCTCCAGTGGGATCAGTATGCGGGTCTCAATGATAGAGGGTCGCAGATCGAGCATCCCGCGGGCCATCTGGGCCGTCTCGAGGGCCCGGCGGTAGGGGCTGGAGAGAACCACATCGGGCCGCACGCCGACGTCGCGCGCCAGGGCCAGGATCTGCCGGAGCTTCCTTTTTCCGTCCAGCGTCAGCTTCCGCATGGCGTCGTCCTGTCCGGGCTTGGCGTCGGCGGCGACGCCGTGGCGAAACACGTAGATTTCCATCACTGCCCTCTCCGCCGCAGAATGAACAGCCCGTTGTTGATGTCGCTGAGGAACACCAGATCGTCGCGGGCGTAGACGCCCCAAACCGCCGGGTTCTCGGGCGGAACGAAGAACGCCAGCTCGCGCGGATTCGCGGGATCGGAAATGTCGACCATCCGCACGCCGTCGGCATACCAGGACAAAAACGCCGTGTCGCCAACGACAAAAGGATTGTGAATGGTGTACCAACCCGGACCCGGAGGCGGGCATTGCCGGCTGTGAGGCGTGGCGAACGTGCCGATCGGCGCGGGGCTCGAGGGGTTGGAAATGTCGAAGAGACGCAGGAAGCCCCAGGTGTCGTTGGGGTCGGCTCGGAGGGCGACGCGAAGCCGCCCGCTCGAGAGCGCCGTCTGGAGCCGCGCGCCGTCGGCCGCCGAGAGCAGAACTCCCGGAATCGCGACGCTGTCGGTGTTCCCCAGCGCGGGCGGGCCGGTCGCCGCCCGGGCCACGATGACCGCGACCGCCCCGGCAGCCTGCGCGCGCAGGGCCTTCTCGCCGAAGGTGCAGGCGCCGTCGTCGATCAGGGGGATGGCGCCGGCGGGGCTTGTCAGGTATTGATCGTTGTTACAGCCTCGTCCAACATAGAAGACGTCGCCGGCCAGATCCCCGCCTCGGCAGACCGTCTGCGGAAAGGGCAGTTCCGAGGCGCTCAGCGGTCCGGCCAGCGAGACCGGCTCGGTGATCTCGAGCCGGGCGCGGCCGGGGGTGAAGTCCTCATCGGCGACCAGCAACACTTTGCCGTCCTTCGCCGTCCAGACCGAATGCGCGTTGCCGTCCTCGCCGGGCTGATAGCCGGTCCGGCCGAGGAAGCGCGGATTGGCAGGCTCGGTAATGTCGAGCATCACCACGCCGGCGGCCCAGTAAGAGAGGAAGGCGATAGAGCCTTGCTCGTTGGTCCAGGCCGAATGGCAGATGGTGCTGGGGACCTCGGACTGCGGACCCAGGCGCTCCAGGATTCCCCAGCGGGCGATCTCCCGCGGGTTAGCCGGATCGGTGGCCTCGACGATTCGAAAATCGCCCTGGCCGTAGCGGACCTCGGAGTTGGGAACGGCGAGCAGCGCGAAAACCCGGTCGCCGCGCTGGAACAGATGGAGCTCATGCACGCCGATGTTCGGCACGTCGGTATCCACGAACCCGAGCTTGCGGGGCGACCGTGGATCGGTGACGTCCCAGAACTGGACGCCCTTGGCGCCGCCCGCGCGGCAAGGCTGGAGGCCGACGGCCAGCAGGTCGCCGCGAAATGCGGGCGTGTCGGCGCGGATCACCACGACGTCTTCCGAGGTGCTTCCAGGATCGGTCACCAGCGCGTCGAGCGCCAGCGGCTGGCGCGGGTTGGATATGTCTACTACCTTGACGCCGTGCCCGCAGGACCAGGCGCCCAGCCAGGCGTATTCCCCGTGGACCCAGATGTCGGCGGCCCGCGCGCCCGGGAAGCTCACCTGCGCCAGCAGCTCCAGGCGCGGCCAGGCGCTCGTTCGCGACCGCGGCGGAAACATTTGCGCGGCGAGCGTCGTCGCGGCCAGGAACCCTAGCAGCATGCCGATGCGCGCCGGCAGCTTCCTTTCTTCCAATCTGCGTTGGGCGGCCTTCGTCGGCGGTCTCCTAAGAGGGAGCTGAAAACCGCAGACGATGAAACCGCAGATGAACGCAGATGAACGCAGATTGAAACCCATGAAGTTATCGGCGTGCATCGGCGGTTTCAAAATCTTTTCAGCGGCCTGCTAAAGCATTCGCATAGCGCCAGTCATGTGATTGTTGCATACTGGGTTGCTTGATGCGGAACGGGCACTGGCTCGGGGAGATCGCGCCGTGGCTGATGCTGGCGGCGGCGGCATCGATCGTGGTGTCGATCGCGGTCTCGCAGATTCTTCTCGGCCTGGCGCTGATCGCGCTGGTCGGCTCCCGCGTCCGGCTGCGGTTCCCGCCGGTCGGGGCTCCGCTGTTTTTGTTTCTGGGGCTGACGCTCGTTTCGATGCTGCTGTCCGGGGATCCCGGAGCGGGCTTGCCGCAGGTCCGCAAGTTCTTTGTTTTTAGCGTACTACTAGTAGTTTCTAGCGTGTTGCTCGAAGCCCGGCAGGCGCGCTGGCTGGTGGCGGCCTGGACGGCGCTGGCGACGCTGAGCGCCCTGCGCTCGGTCGTGCAATTCGGACGGAAGGTCGAGCTGGCGCGCGCCCGCGGCGAAGATTTCTATCAGTCGTACGTCGGCGAGCGCATCACCGGCTTTCTCAGCCACTGGATGACGTTCAGCGAAGTGGGCATGCTGGTGTTGCTGGCGCTGCTCAGCTACCTGTGGTTCGCCACCGGGATCGGGCGGCGCAGCAGATGGCTGGGCTCGCTGGCGGTTCTCGTCTTGCTGCTTTCGCTGCTGGTGAGTTTCACGCGCGCCATCTGGCTGGGGACGGCGGCCGCGGTGTGTTACCTGGTCTGGCACTGGCGCCGGAAGTTGCTGCTGGCCGCGCCGGTGGTGGTCGCGGTGCTGTTGCTGGCGTCGCCGGGAGCGATGCAGCGGCGGCTCCGGTCGATCGTCGAGGGACGCTCGGACAGCTCCATCCAGGCGCGGCTCATCATGTGGCGGACGGGGTGGCGGATGATCCAGGAGCGGCCCTGGCTGGGCGTCGGGCCGGAGCGGGTGGGGAGGGAGTTCGAGCGGTACGTCCCGGCGGACGCCGGCCCGCTGCCGCCGGCGTTTTACGGGCACCTGCACAACCTTTACATCCACTATGCCGCAGAACGAGGTGTGTTGGCCCTGGCGGCCCTGATGTGGCTGTTCAGCCGCGTGATCTGGGACCACTGGCGAGCCTTGCGGTCGGCTGCCGGGGAGGATCGCTTCATACTCCACGCGGTTCTGGCGGCGACGCTGGCTCTGCTAGTGACCGGGATGTTCGACGTGAACCTGGGGGACAGCGAGGTGCTGACGTTTTTTCTGATCCTCGTGGCGCTCGGCTACAACGCGATCCGCCGCCAGGAGGCGGCCGGGGGTGCCTGAGACGCTCGAAGGCCGCCGTGTGGTATTGGCCGGAGGCAGCGGGGGCCTGGGCGAGGCGACCGCGAAGCTGCTGGCGGCGGAGGGCGCGCGGCTGGTGATCGGATACCTCGACAGCCACATCCGCGCCGAGCGGTTGCGGCCGATCGCCGACTTGCGCGCCAGCGACATCCGAACGGCCGAAGGGCGCCGGGCGCTGCTGGAGGCCGCGCCGGATCTCTACGGCTTGGTCGTGCTGGTAGGCTACCCGGGGCGCGGCGCGGACGAAGAGACCATGCGCCGCTCGCTCGAGATCAACTACCTGGCCCCGGCGCTGCTGGCGCGCGAGGCGGCCGAGCGGATGCGCGCCGCCGCGACGCCGGGCGCGATTGTGCTGCTGGCGTCGATGCAGGCGGTTTACCCGTTCGAGAACTCCACCGCCTACGCCGCGCCGAAGGTCGCGCTAGTACAGGCCGCCCGGGTGCTGGCCAAGGAGTTCGGCGGACCGGCGGACATCCGCGTCAACGTGGTCGCGCCGGGGGTCACCACGGCGGGCATGGCGGCGGCCAGCGTGGACTCCGGCAAGTACGAGCGCTTCGTCTCCGGCGGGATCATCCCACGATACGGCCGCGCCGAAGATGTCGCGCGGGCCATCCGGTTTCTGCTGGAGCCGGACTGCTACATCACCGGACAGGTGCTGACCGTCGACGGCGGCTTGACCCTGCGCCGGGATCTAGGGGCGAGTTAGTCCAGGGGCGCGAGCGGACGCCACAGCGCGCGAACCGAAGCCCTCCGATGCGGGCGCTGCGATAGGAGTGACTCAGGGGCTGGGAAGCCGCATCCGGGTGGTCCACTCGGCGGGCGACCAGGCGGCGTGCGGCACCAGGGCGCGGCGCAGCTTGTAGCGCAGCCGGGCAAGCCCTTTTACGCGGCGTCCGCACAGCGACGATGGGAATCAGCTTGGCTGCACGGCGCGCCAGGCGCTCGCGGCCGGCGCGAAAGCGCGCGCCGTCGGAGGGACGATGCTCGGCCCATCCGATGGTGTGAAAGAAGCCTGCGGGGCCGAACTTGTCCGACCGCAGCATCTCCTCGACGAAGATCCGGATGGGGCCTTCGAACTCGTGCAGCGTGTCGTGGATCGCGACGATGGCGCCTTCCACAAGGAAGGGAAGGAACAGATCGAAATCTTGTTTGGCGCCGGCGTAGGTGTGGTAGCCGTCGATCCAGAGAAACCGGATCGGCCGCCGCCAGTGCGCCGCCACATCCCGGGAGGGGGCGCGATGAACCTCGACGTGCGGCTGCAGCCCGGTGTGACGCAGCGTGCCGAGGAAATCATGGAACGAAGACGGCTGGCCTTCGAGGGGCGGATCGGTGACCGACGGGGCGCTGTGCGGATCGATGCTCACGACCGGGCCCAGCCCGCCATGCGCGGCGAGCGAAGCTAGCGCGACCGTGGATTTTCCCTTGAAGCTTCCGATTTCCACGGTGACGCCCCCGGGCGGCGACGCGGCGGCCAGCAAGCCGAGGGCGCGGAACTCGAGCTCGCCGATGTAGCCGGGAACCGTCCGGGCGCGCTGCCAGGCTTCATCGATGACGGCGTCGAAATTGGCGGGCAGGGCCATCTCGGAAGCACTCATTGTACTGTGCGCGGGCGCCGCCGGGGCCGCCGCCTACGCCGCGCCGAAGGTCGCGCTAGTACATGCCGCCCGGCTGCTGGCCACGGAGTTCGGCGGACCGGCGGACATCCGCGTCAACGTGGTCGCGCCGGGGGTCACCACGGCGGGCATGGTCGCCGCGTCATGGCCGCCCCACCTTGGGCGCCATACCTTGCGGCAGCGCTTGGAGATAAACCTAGGGCCTGGTCCTGCCCATCTTGGCCCCCTCGCGCCGCACCTGAAAGGTCCAATTCATCCCCACGGTGACCGCGGAAGAGAACGCATGGGCGTTGGAGGCCTTGACCGTGCTCGCCACTGAGCCAAATATCGCAAGCTTGGGATTCACCTGGTAAACCGCGGCGCCGCCGACGTTGAGGAGGCGCTCATGAAAAATCTGGTCGTGGTGGCGGAATTGTTCCGGCGTCAAGACCCCGGCCGCGACGGGGTCCAATGTGGGGTCTAGCGTATCCCAAGCCTTGGAAGTAAAGCCGCCGTAAGAGTCCAGCCACGTGCCCAGGCCGATCAATGCCAGGCGCGGAGTGACAAAATATCCGAGCTGTACTTCGGAATAGCTCCCGTTCTTAGGAATGTTGATAACGTCTTCCACGAACCGATACGTGAATTGCGCCTGCACAAAACCATTGGGCACAACTGGATCGAGGCGCCACCCCAGGTTAATGCCAGGCCGAAACTCCCGCAGGTTGAGGCCGACCGCGGAATGGGCATACCACTCGTAGGAGTGACTGGGAACCAGCACCCCGAACGACGGCGTAACGACAAAGCGCCCGTTCGTCAATTTGTAGCGGAGATCCACGTTGAAATTTTGAAAGGCGCCGTGGTAACGGCCGCCGTCGATGGGCAACTGGTGAGGAGTGGGGCCGTCATATCTGCCGACGAGATACGGCAGTGCAACCTTGAGGGCCAGCCGATCCGTAAGGCCATAAATCACATCCATGATCATGCCGTGCTGCTCGATCTGGCCGTCATCAAACCGTGTTCCGTCCGAAAACGTATGGTGCTTGACGTAGACGTGCTGATAACTGAGCGCCAGATCGAGTTGGCCCTTAGCCGGCGTCCAGGCTTGCGAACACACTGGCAGAGGCAGGCAGAACAGAAGGACCGCGCACGGCAAAGCGCGCGGAGCCAGGCGCCACCTCATGATCGCGCCAAAGTTGCGCGCTGCCTCATGACTTCCTCGATGGCGATCAGGTATTCCGCCGCCTTGCCGGGAGCTTTCAGCACCCGGCGGTACTGCTTCGTCGCGGCGTCCCGCGCGGACTTGTCGGGCTTGTACATCACCGGAACCAGCGTCGGGCGCGAGGGCGCTGCTTGCGTCAGTGGCGCCACGCCGGCGGCATCGGAGAGATCGGCAAGAACCACGTCGTACTTCCCCGACCGCAAGGCCTGTTGAAGCGAGCCGGCATCGGCGACCGCTTGCAGCGTGTGTCCCGCCTGTTTCAACGCTTCCTGAAGCTCGGTATCCTTGGCCAAAGCGCCGCCCCCGCTGCCGCCAGGAAAGATGAGAATGGAAGCCGGGCGTTCTGCCTTGAATGCCCGCTGGAAGCGCACGCCGACTCCCAGCGCCAGGAGCTTATCGCCACAGGCCCGAGCGACCGGGCTTGTCAGAACAAGAATCCCCAAAACCAAACTGCCGCCGACCAGCATGGTGCGCATCTTTATGACCCTCCCTTGGGACAGGCGGAAACGCAGTTCCTGACCCCATTGATGATGCCACGTGGCGGAATCGCCGTCAATAGGCGCGAAGTCGTCATTTCAGGCCTTCCGCCAGATAAAGCACGCTGAGATCGCTCCAGTAGGTGAAGGCGTAACCTCTTCCGTCGGGAGTCAGCCGGAAACCGCTGTCGCTGGCGATATTGGTAAGGCCCGCCGGGTCGGCAGGCGCCAGCACTTTCCAGAGTTTTCGCTGCCCGCTGGAAAGGTCCAGCCGATAAACCGGAGCCGCGAATTCCCCTCGCCCGCGTACAAACAGCGCGCGGCCATCGGCGCTCCATAGCACCGGCGTGTCTCCGGCCTCCAGTCCCACGATGGGAACTCGTTGTCCATCCGCCGGCACCAGGAAGTATTCTCCAGCGGCGCCGATGACCATCCGTTTTGCGTCCGGGGAAATCAGGAACGCATAGGTTCCTTCCGCCGTCACCGGGCGCGCCTTGCCGCCCTCCAGGTCCTGCACATAAGAGCGCGGATCGTGACCCGCCTCCGAACCCACAAAGCTGATGCGCTTGCCGTCCGGAAACCAGAAGGCGAAGAAATACTCCTGAATCCCGGACAGCGGGAGCGTTTTCTGCTCCCCAGCCCCGGTCGGCAACAGTATCAGTTGCGGAGGCGAGGTCTGCTGCAAGGCCAAGGCCCATCTTCCATCCGGCGACAAGGCCAGCGGCTTGCCTTCCCCCAACCGGACCGCATCGGAACCGTCGGTCTTGCGCGCGTAGACATGGGGCGCGCCGCCAGCTCCCTCACCCCATTCGTAAAACAAAAGAGTCTTTCCGTCCGCGGACAGGTCCGCCACCATGGACCAATCGAACCACGAGAGGTCGCGCTCCTCGCCGTTACCCGGCGTCAGGCCGACGATTCGGCTCCGCACGTTGTCGCCGACCAGAAGCACACGCCCGTCGCGGAAGATATCGGCGATAGCTATGTCCCCGTGCGGCCGATAGATGGTACGCACGTCGCCGGAGAGGGAAACAGCGTGAAGTTTTTTCGTCCTGCCTACTGGCGTTCCCGTGAACCAGATCTCCTCGCCGTCAGGGCGCCATGCGAGGCCAAGCAGAAACCAGCCCGTCAGCAAGGTTTTCTTCTTACCGGCAAGGTCCACCACCGACACGGAGCCGACCATGTTGCCGAGCACCGGATATTCCCCGAACGCAATCCGGTCCCCTTTGGGCGACACGCGCGGATTCGTGATCCAGCCCGGGCTCTCGTACAACACCTTCCCGATGGGAAACTCCAGCCGGTATCGTCCTTCGACCGCGCGCACCACGGCCAGGGACTTCCCATCGGGAGCCCAATCCGCATCGTCCACGCGCTCCAGAACCTGGCGCGGCGCCCCGCCGGCCAGAGGCACGCGAGCCAGAGTTCCCTGGCAGGCTCCCCAGTTCAACTCGCAGCCCATGGAGATGGCCAACTCCCCAGAGGACGATATCGACAGAACGCCTGCTCCTGGAAGTCCCATCGGGCGCGACTCCGGACTTCCCAGCCGCGTCGTAAATATCTCCACCGGCTTGCCGTCCCAGGTCGCCGAGTAGACGATGGTCTGTCCGTCGGGGGCGAATCTCGCCGACGGCAAATAGCCGCGACGGAATGTAAGCTGCTGAAAGACGACTTGCGAGGCGGCGCCCTTCCCCCCGATCGTCCGGCCGGCGAAAAACGAGGCTAGGGCCGCCGCGGCCAGAATCGCGGCAGCAAGAACAACCGCCCAGGCGCGCCGGCGCGGAGTCGTCGTCGCCACGGGCCGGCGCGGGGTCGCGAGAGCCTCCAGATCGAACGCCAGGTCCGAGGCGGACTGGAATCGCTCCTCTGGAGTCTTCTCCAGGCAGTGGCGCACGACGCGGTCGAGGCCGGGGTCTCGCAGCGGCGGTGGTTCTTCGTTCAAGATCGCCCTCAGCGTCTCGAGGGACGATGCGCCCCGAAAGGCCCGTTCTCCTGTCAGCATCTCGTACAAGATCGCGCCGAAGACAAAAATATCAGAGCGGGCGTCGGTGGGTTGGCCGCCCGCCTGTTCGGGCGACATGTACCCCATCGTCCCCATCACGACCCCCGGCGCGGTGCGGGCGGCGGCGTCCGCCGGAAGGGTCTCGCCGGCTCCAGACACCTCGGTTTGCACCAGCTTGGCGAGGCCGAAGTCGAGGATCTTGGCCCGGCCGTCCTTGAGCAAGAAGATGTTTTCCGGCTTCAGGTCGCGGTGGACGATCCCTTTAGCCTGGGCGGCGGCGAGGCCGCGGGCGATCTGCTGGGCGTAATCGATGGCCTTGCGCTGCGGCAGCGCGCCGCCCGCGAGACGACCGCGCAGCGTCTCGCCTTCGAGCAACTCCGATACTAGATATGGGGAGTCGTTATAAGTGCCGACGTCGTAGATGACGAGGATATTGGGATGATTCAGGGCGCCGGCGGTGCGCGCCTCCTGCTCGAAGCGGCGCAGCCGGTCGGGGTCCTTGGAGAAAGTGCGCAGCAGGACCTTGACCGCCACGTCGCGCCCCAGCCGCGTGTCCCGCGCGCGGTACACCTCTCCCATGCCTCCCGCGCCCAGCAGGGCGACGATTTCGTAGGGACCAAGGTGCGTCCCCGGAGAAACCCTCCCCTGGCCCTGCTCGCGCTCTTGGAGATTCGGCCTGGCGTCGGGGGCCTGGCCCGCGAGGAAGCCCTCGGCTTTCTCGTGCGACCGCAGCAGCTTCTCGACCTCCGCAAGCAGCTCCCGGTCGCGCTGGCAAGCCTGCTGAAGATAGGCGCCGCGTGCGGCCGGCTCACGCTCCAGGGCCGTCGCAAACAGCTCCCGGACCTGTTGGAATCGCTCCGGCGTCATAGCGGCGGCTACGTCTTGGTTGAGCCGAACAGCAGTATTATGACACGGACTTTGGACGGCCTCCTCGACCAGTAAGCGGAATCTCTGCCCGAAACAGCTCATCGGGCTATAATCTCGGCTGGCGCGGCGGTAACATGCCCGGCTCCAAACAACAGATCACCGACCTTCTGGCCCTGGTCCGGGCGGGCGACAAGCAGGCCGCCAGACAGCTTGTGGAGCTGGTCTACCCGGAACTGCGACGGCTGGCTCAGCACTACATGGACCAGGAGCGAACGGGGCACACCCTGCAAGCCACGGCGCTGGTTCACGAGGTCTACCTGCGCATTTTCGAAGCCGAGCCGATCACGTGGCAGGATCGCGCCCACTTTTTTGCGGTCGCCGCCAAGCACATGCGGCAGATCCTGGTGGACCATGCGCGCTCGCGGCAAGCGGAAAAACGAGGCGGCGGCCGCGTGCAGGTTACCCTCAGCGCGGTGACCGAGGTTGCTCTGGGGCCCGACTACGACGTGATCGCGCTCGATGAGGCCCTGGCTCGTCTGGAGTCGCTCGACCTGCGCGCCAGCCGCGTGGTCGAGCTGCGGTACTTCGGCGGGTTGACCGAGCCCGAAGCCGCCGAGGTACTGGGCATCTCTCTGGCCACCCTCAAGCGCGACTGGGAGGTCGCCCGGGCGTGGTTGTTCAGCCAGCTTCACTCCGAACCCTGAAAGCTCAGGCTTGGCCCTCCGTGCCAACATTGATGAGACAGTTCTCCCGGTCGTAATTACTGAGCAGGGCGAGAACAGGAATCAATGTGAAGAACAACGGAATCTCTTCGGCTTCCCCCACGGTTTTGCCCGCCGCTGGA
>Ga0247727_10004749_pt1 | contig 28448 bp, 29 predicted proteins | sample WisWelCaveWW1625_FD_202498 | JGI IMG/M metagenome (GOLD analysis project Ga0247727, IMG submission 202498) | Biofilm microbial communities from Wishing Well Cave, Virginia, United States - WW16-25 | ecosystem: Environmental > Aquatic > Deep subsurface > Groundwater > Cave microbial mat | place...
TGACGCCCACCAGCATTAGCGAATGCAGTGCATAATCCTGTCGCTCGTGATAAATTTTCCTGAACGTGTGCATCAATTCACTGAGCACGACTTCGGGAACGCCTTCGAATTCGTCAATGACGAGCGCCAGGGCCGGACATTGGCTGCGAATGTTGTTGAAGAATCGCTCTAAATCGACTTCGTCATTAATCGCGTGAGGAGGTTGAATGCCGATCTTGGCGAGTGTATCGGTCAAGTTATAGGTTAACGCTTGATAGAATCTTGGCTTGGCGACATTCTTCAAATTTTCAAAGCTGATTCGAATTGGCTTAACTTGGCCTTCCTTGCCCAACTCTTCCATCAAGAGTCGCAAAAAAGTCGTTTTGCCCGCTTGTCGTGGCGCAAAAATCGTTATGTATCTGCCGCGCCGCACACGATCCAGCCCTTGGGCGATCAACTCTTGGCGCAGCACGGTATAATGCTGTTGGGGGTCGCAAGGCCCCGAGGTGTTGAAATATCTCATGGCTTTATTGTGGGCACGCTTGTCGTTGGTAAGAAGTTTAAAAGAAAGCTGGTATCGGCGATGATCATTGCTCTTTGTCAAAAAACCGCACGATGTCCCGATCCATCGCTTCGGCGGATTCGGCTTCTATGATGATAGGAATGCGGCGTTGGTGCAGTATGTCTTGAAATTCCCAGCGGTCGGTGCCGGCAATCTCGGCGGCGCGACCAAGCGAAACCTCGTCGGCTTTGAACAATTCGATGGCAAGCTCCAATCGTAAATTCGACGGCGGCGAACTTTGGGTTATCGCGTTACGCGGTTTCAAGCACGACCTCACGAACGCGAATGGGCTGTTTCGCCGCAAAAATTGCTTGCGCAATGTGATGATTGATATAGAGCGCAATTTTTCCATCTAAAGTTTTATGATCACATTGGGTACACAATTGCGCCGGCGCACTTTTGACTTGAATGCGTAATCCGTTGCGCTGGAAATTGACATCGGTGGTGCCGGAAATCATGGCGGAGCGGCATTTTGAGCAAGTTTTCATGGCACTATGTTTTCAATCACGCGTTTCAATGATTAAAGTAACAAAGTTTTCTCTTAAAATCAAGCTGTCATTCTACACCACCGTATTGACTCGTCCACATGTGGAAGATGTAGCACAGCCGTCTCGGCTGCAGACAAGATGTCTGCGCTACCCACTGCTTTCGCGTTGAAAATAATCCTTACTCAACCATCGCCGCAACCATCTCCGGTAAAACCGGCGCATTTTTGGGGGGAGGCAAATTGTGAGAACCGGCGCTTGCAAATTAACCGCCACACGCAAGGCGCGCATGCCGTGTACGCCCTGCAAATCTTCCAACTCGACATCTTCCAGCGCGTCCGCGTTAGGCTTTATTCAACACGCTCCAGTCTTGTAGCTTCGCCCACGTTTCAAAAGACTGCCATTTCACTTCGGGATAATCACGCCGCAGCGCGGCCAGATCGACTTGATAGCCCACGCGATCGAACCACTCGTACATGAGGGCCATATCCTCGCTCATCGCGCGCACTTGCTCCAGCGGCACTTCGAAGTAAGCCAACTTGCGGCCCGTAACGCGCGATAGAATCTCCGCCATTTGCTCGCCGGACAAATCGTCGGAAGCGAGGTCGATGCCTTTGCCGAGAAAGCGCGCGGGATTTTCGATAACCAAAACCGCAAACGCCGCGATGTCCGCGACCGCGACCTGCGCCAATTTTCTTTTGGCCGGCAGCGCCGCCGCGACCGTGCCATTCTGCAAGGCGGGCAACGACCACGGCGCGAACGCGTTCTCCATAAAATAAGCGGGCCGGATAATCGTGTGTGGAATGCCCAGCGCTTGAATGCGTTGCTCGACTTTGTACTTGCTGTCAAAATGCGGAATGCCGGTATTCTTATGCGCGCTGCCAACGGAAGTGTACAGCAAGTGCTTCACGCCCGCTGCTTTTGCCGCCTCGGCAACGTTGATGCCCTGTTGCGTTTCCGCTTCCATGCCCGCTTCAAATGGCGTGGACATGGCAAAAATGGTTTGAACGCCTTGGGCGGCGCGCGTGATGGAATTGAGATCGTCCAAACTGCCGGCGGCCAATTCCGCGCCGAGCCGTTTGAGTTCTTGCGCCGCCGGAGATTCCGGTTTGCGCGTGAAGGCCTTCACCTTGCGGCCCTTTTGCAGTAACAGCCGCGCCACGGCGCCGCCTTGCTTGCCGGTCGCGCCGGTGACGAGAATGAGATTGTTGTTCATCATTTCCCTTTCAAAAAATCGTGGTTATTGAGAAAAATAATTTTGCTTACAGTGAATTTCGTTTTTGTTGTTGCTCAGCCAATTCAAAAGATTGTCTCAACAGCGCAATGGCGTTTTCAATATCGGCGGGTTCTTTGAGATAAAAACTCACCCACCCGCTCTCCGGCAAAATATGATGCGGCGCGGCGCGACCGGTAGCGACAATTTCATCGCGCACTTTTTTCGGAAACGGAATATCGGCGAGCGCATCGCCGTGAATATGGCCAAGTTCGCGTTTGCCCACGCGATACTCCGTGCCGCCGAAGCAATGCGGGTGCGCGGTCACTTCCGGCCAACTCGTGACCGCAGCGTGAATTTTTTCGTGAGCTCCCTGGACAGACATATTGACCTCGATATGTTTTTTAAATCACAATAATCTCCACGCCATTTCCATCTTGATCGCGCGTGAAAATGGCTGCCTGATTCGTTGCGGTGCGGCGATTCTCAAAAGATATTCCCGCTGATTGGATTCGCGTTTTCAAAATTTCCAAAGTTGCGACATCGGGAATCGCAATTGAGAACGCACGCAATCCCACGGCTTTCGGCGGCGGAGGCGGCGCGCCTTTGCCGGCCCAGATGTTGAGTCCAATGTGATGATGATAACCGCCCGCCGAAACGAACAACGCGCCGGGATAGGAACGCTGCGTGACATCGAACCCGAGCACGCCGTGATAAAACGCCTCGGCCTTTGGCAAATCCGAAACGTGCAAATGAACATGCCCAATGTCGGTTGCCGGATGAACCCCGTTCCATATCATTGTATCGTTCTCGACTTCACGCAACAATGCGTCAACGTCGAGTGGATCAGTCGCCATCTCCACCACGCCGTTGCGCCAGCGCCATTGCTCGCGAGGCTGATCGGTGTAAAGCTCAACGCCGTTGCCGTCCGGATCGGCAAGATAAAGCGCTTCGCTGACAATGTGATCGGCAAACCCTTGAAACGGCCGGCCGTGCTCGATCAAGCGCCGAAACCCGCGCGCCAATTCACGGCGATTCGGGAAACGAATGGCGATATGAAAGAGGCCGGTGGTATGCGGCGGTTTGGGCTTAGCATCCGGCCGCGCCGTTAAAAGAATATGCGCCGGCAATTGGCCGGTCGCCGAGAGCATCGCCTTTTCATGGTCGCGGCTGATCGTTTTGAAACCGGCTAATTCTTGATAAAATTTTAGCGCGCGATCCAAATCAGCCAACTGCAAATGCGCGTGGCCGATTTGGGTCATTGCAGGCAGACGAAAGGTATCCATGTTATTTTGCTCCTTGCATCAAGCTTTGGAGGAATGACGCGAGGCGCTGGTGATATGAGGAACGAGATGAAAGGCTTGTTCAAAATGAATTCGAATTGCTTTTCATCGAATGAACTTTACGGAGCAAATTCCACTCGCTGCGATAGGGTCGAATTCATGGTGGTCTGAAGTATATAAATCAGCCTGCATCCGATTGGTCAAAGCCATCGCGAAACAATCCGCCAGCGACACTTTTTTGATTGTCGCTTTGTATTTTCCGGCCTCTTGCCAAAATGCTGAATCCATATCTTCTTTTGCAATAAGCCCCATGGATTTCAAATCAGTAATCGCCGTCTGAGCTGAATTTTCATCGGCGGCTCGCATGAAATCGTAGTAAACCTCGCAAAGATTGACAGCGTGCGCTAAACAGATATAGTTTTTATCCAACAACAAAGCTTCCACCTTGTCCGCGCCGGGTTCGCCTCGCAGATACGCAATCATCGCGCATGCGTCCAATACCGCTGTTGTCATCGTTTATCCCTCTTGTTCTATGTCTTCTTGTTTACGTTGTGCAAAGCGTTCGCTGCTTGTTGGAAGGTGAGAATACTTCCCCTTAATAGTTATTGGTAGCGCGGACTGTTCGTCTACTGCGAGAGGTTGTGTTTGAGCTTTGCTCCGCAAGCGAATTGATAATTCGTTAATGAGTCGCAATTGCTCATCCACCGAGAGCTGAACAAGCAACCTTGTGACTTCCTCATATGGTTTTGTTGCGGCGAGAGCATTCATGACGACACTCCAGTTTGAGCCTGGTGAAAGTAATGTAATTTTATTCAATATACAAAAGTCACGGAAAAAAGTCAACACCCCAAAGCCATGCCGCTGCCTGCGGAAGTGCGCGACCAATCCGGGGCGCGGCGGGTAAATTAAATGTGTTCATGTTCAATTCTTTTCGAAAGTGCAATTGACCGGTCACTCACAGTGACCGGTCAATAATTTTCCAACTCACCTGCTGCAAGGTCACTTTCACCGGTAGCTGTAGAACGTCATCGCCACCATTCCGGCGTTGCTCGGCACGGCATGCTCGAAACCATAATACTTGCCGTACTTTTCCCGCAAATCGTCAGTGGCGCTCTTGGCAACAGCATTGAGCCATGACGGCAGATAAACCGTATGGGCATTGACGGTTGAGGGATCAATCCCCTCGCCGTAAGGCACCGTTTGCATGGCTTTGCCGACGGCTTGCTTCAGATCGCTGATGAACGAAAAATAAAATTTGAAATCATCTTTCGAGCCGACGTTGCCATGCCCGCCATTGAAAAAGGCCCAATCCAATTTTTCCGTCTGCCGGAGATTTCCTTCGTAATACACGAAATTCTCCGACCCCGCAAAGCTCTAGAACGGAAGCTGGTCGGGATTCAGGTGGTCCGGCGCATGAAGAACTTTTTCTTCCACCAGCAGCCATGCCGCGTGGTCGTCTGCGTGCGCTGCACGTTGGAACCTGTGCAATTCCACTTTGAGATTCTCGAAGGTGAATGAGCCGTTGGGCCACGAGATGATTTCGGTGGGCTTCGGATGCTGGCTGCCAAGATACGCCATTTTATCCGCCGTTGCTTTCGAAGCGATAATGCGGAGCGTGGCGCCCGACTTCTGCGCCGCGTCGATTACGGTTTTCGCGTCACCGATGTGATCGGCGTGATCGTGCGAAAAGACCATCGCCGTCACGGGAAGATTCGTGACTTGCTTGATCGCTTGTAAAATAAACTCGCCGCGATACTCCAATGGATCAAACAGCAGAACGCCCTTGTCGCCAACATAGAACGTCGTGCCGTAATACTGCCGCTGAAACCAATACGCGCGCTTGGTCAGGCGCTGCAGCACATACGGTTGCTTGTAATTGAGACCATATAGTTGTCCGATTTTTCGGCCGGGTTGAAGCTCGCGCGTGGCCGAGGGTTCGACGTATGGTGCATTGACCGTCGAGGGCGCTTCCGAAATCGCGACGTTTTGCGCTAGGGCGCTGGACGCGAGACTGAATAGGAACAAGAGTAAACGCTGCATGAGCAAATCTCCTCAATAGTTTTTGTAGTCACGACTCCTCGTGAGTCGCCGCTGGAATAACAAAGTTTGGTATTTGAAAAGCCGTCCACACTCACCCACGATCAAAACTTTCCGTTGCTGTTCTTCCACTGGTCGCGCGGAGGGATGGCCTCGATGGTGTCCCAGTGCTCGGCGATCTTGCCGTTCTCCACTCGGAACAGATCGTAAAACGAGACGTGTTTGCCGCCGAATTGCCCCTCACTCGCCGTCAGCACGAAGTTGCCTTCGCCAAGCACCTTGTGTGCGCGGTCATACTTCATCGACACGCCTTGCTTCGCCATCGCTTCCAGCGCCTTGCCAAGCCCCGAAAGTCCATCGGCGATCTGCGGGTTGTGCTGTGTGTAGCGGTCACCGTCGTAGTATCCGGCGAGCTTCTCAAACCGGCCATTGACGAGGATGTCGTCGACAAAGCTTGCCACCAGTTTCTTGTTGGCCTCGGTCTTTCCCAGATCCGTGACCTCGGTCGGGCCGTCCGTCATCGTGTGCCCGCTCGGATTCGGGGCGGCGAGTTTCTCCTGCAGGTTATCCCAGTGCTCGACGATCTTGCCGTTCTCGAAGCGGAAGATGTCGAAACCGATCTTCGGGCCGAAAAAGTTGTAGTCGGTGTGCGCGAAAACAAAATCGCCATCTTGGAACACACGGACAGTGTTGACGCGCGCTGAGCCTTTGGGAAGAAGCTGCATCAGCGCCCCAAAGCCCGCAAGCCCGTCGGCGGCTCCGAGGTTGTGCTGAATGTACTTGTCCGGATTGATCGCTAAAATCGGCTCGTGGTCGCCGGTCTCGATGCTTTTGAGAAGCTCGCGGACTTGCTTCTTCCGGGGTGTGTCATTGTTTCCGGTCATGATTTTTTTTCCTTTCGCTAGAGATTTACTGAGAAATAAATTTTATACTTACAATTTAAGCAACCGCGAGCGTCAAGCGTTAATACTTTTGGGCGATTTTCTGGTAGTTTTATGCAGCCCGATGTTTTTCACGAAATTCCGAAGGCGGCAGGCCGATTTTCTTGCGAAAAACTTTGGTAAAATAGGAATGCTCTTCAAAGCCGAGCTCGAAGGCAATTTCCTGTACGGTGCGTTCGGAATGCAATAACAGCCGTTTGGCTTCGATGAGCACGCGCTTCTCAATGATCGGCGCGGTGGTTTCGCCCAAAATTTCTTTGCAGATTTCGCCTAATTTGCGCGGTGTAAGGTGAAGCCGGTTGGCATAAAATCGGACGGATTTCTCATTTTTATAATTTCGCTCCAACAGCTCTGAGAATCGATTGAAAGTTTGATAATGTAGCGATTTGCCGGCGCTGCCGCGCGTTATCAATATTTCTTTTTCATCCTTTAAAAGCACCAGCAGCGCTGAGAGCAAATACCGCAGCGCTGCTTTGCCGCCGGCGGTTGATTCACGGTTTTGCTTGAACAGCAGCCGGCATAGCGTTTCGACTTTTTGGCGAAAACCAATATTGCGCAGCGGAATGGCGGAAAGTTGGAGAAATTGCGAAAAAAGGTCGGTTGCCTCGAGCGGAAGAAATTCATTGGTAAAACGAATCACCCAGCCCTTGGTATGCAATTCCGGCAGAAACGAATGCACTTTGCCTTCCGCAACCAAAAGCAGCACGGGCGCGTGAATCGTCAGGCCTTCACCGTCAATAAGGTGTTTGGCTTTTCCAGCGGTGATAAAAATAATCTCCTGATGATCGTGCCGGTGCGGCGGCGTCGGATTCTTCAGGAACGGCGCGAGGCCTTTCTCGGTGAGAGGAAAGATATGAAAGGGCGTATTCACAACTCTCGGCCTCAATGGTTACGCGTTTCACCGAGCGTCACCATCATGCTGCGCACGAATTTGATTTCATCGTGATTGACGGTGTGCTCCATGTTTGGATACAACCGCATCGTCACATTGCCGCCAAACTCTCGCAGAATTTTTGCGGCATGTTCGACGTGCGCTTTGGGAATATGAAAATCCACGTCGCTGCAGCCGAGGAAAATCGGCGTACCGGAAAAATTGCCATTGTCGCGCCGTGGTTCGTCATCCGCGCCGATCAGCCCGCCGCTCAAGCCGATCACGCCGCCGTAGCGTTGCGCATTTCGCGCGGCATATTCCAAAGCCAAACACGCGCCCTGCGAAAAACCCAACAGCATGAGACGCTCGATTGGAATTCCTGCTTTGTTCACTTGCGCAACGAGATCGCCGACCACAGCGAGCGCCGATGCAAGCCACGGCTCATTACTGGCCGTGGGTGCGAGAAAGCGATTGGGATACCAAGTTCCATCACTCGCCTGCGGTGCGAGATAGGCGAAGTCTGGCTGCTTAAATTCTTCGGCTAATTGCAAAATGCTTTCGGCGGAAGCGCTGCGGCCGTGAATCATGATCATTGCGGCACGGGCTTGCGTTAATGGTGCGCCGGCCGTTAAAATCGATTGGTTTTGATGTGGGTTGCTGTTCATTGTATTTTTAAAAATTTTAGCAAGTGTCATGCTGCGAAGCATCTTGTTTAATAACCAGTGCGGTGCTTGATATTGAACAAGGTCCCTTCGGGATGACATGTGAAGTAGTGCGATGATGCAAACTAGCGCGGCATCTCCAACCGCGGCAGCGCAGTTTCGATGCTTTGGCGCTGCGGCTCCAACCATGGCGGCAGAATGAGTTGCTCGCCGAGGTGTTCCATCTTTTCGTCGCGGGCGAAGCCGGGGCCATCGGTCGCCAACTCAAAGAGCGCGCCGCCGGGTTCTTTGAAATAAACCGATTTGAACCAGAAACGATCGATCTGTTCCGACGGCCATAATCCGGTTTGCACGATGGCGCCGCGCAACGCCATCTCTTCGGCGGAATCTTTCATGCGCCACGCCACGTGATGCACGCCGCCGGTTCCCCACTGGCCACGGCGCTCATGGGGCAATTCTTTCACTTCGATAATTTTTTCCGACGTGCCGCCATCGACGCCGTAGCGATGCCAACCATCTTCAACACCGGCAAGCGAAAATCCCAGAACTTGCGTGAGCAGCATCTCGGTCGGCTTGAGATTGCGCTCCCACAACCGCACAGCGTGCATGCCGCGCAATTGATATTCCGGCGGCACGGCGCTTTCATTCCAAGCAGCAAATTCCCGTTCATCGTCCGTTTCGACCAATGCCAATTGCAAACCGTGCGGATCTTTAAACGGCAAAACTTTCTCAGCGAAGCGCGTTTCGATGTTACCAAACTCGACTTTATTTTTTGCAAATCGTTCTTGCCAATATTCCAAACTGCCTTTGGCAACCGCAAAAGAAACTTCTACCGTGAAGCCGATTCCCAGTCGCGCCGGCGGCATGCTCGGCCACGGAAAGAATGTGAGATCGGTGCCGGGAGTGCCGACGCCGTCGGCATAAAACAAATGATACGTGTCGGGCGCATCCTGATTCACCGATTTTTTCACCAGCCGCATGCCCATCACGCCGACGTAGAAATTCAAATTCTCCTGCGGATCACCGGCAATAGCGGTAACATGATGAAGGCCGTGAACGGAAGTTTTCATTTTAAAACTCCTGATTTACTTTTTCACCAAGAAAATTTGTGTGTTCGCAGACTGGCAGTCCGCGCTACGATATAATCCGTCCCATTCGGCCGCTATGATAATCAATAAGCGCCTGCCGAATTTCGTCTTCGGTGTTCATCACGAACGGGCCGTAGCTGACCACCGGCTCGTCAATCGGCGCGCCGTTCAGCAAAAGCAGCGTTGCGTCCTCGCGCGCCGCGATTTTCATTTTCTCGCCGCGGCGGTCAAACAACGCCATTTCCACCGCGTCAACTTGCTCCGTTTCATTCAACAAAATTTTGCCGCGCAGGTTCACGAGTATCGTGGTGTACCCATCCGGCACTTGCAGCTCGGTGGCATGTCCGGCCAACAAACGAATATCCCAAAGATTGATCGGCGTCAATGTGCGCGCCGGACCTTTGCTGTTCTGAAAATTTCCGGCAATCACGCGCACCGTGCCGCTGTCGTCCGCGAGCTTGATCACGGGAATGTCGCGATCGAGCAGCGTTTGATAACTCGGCGGCGAGGTTTTGAATTTCGCGGGAAGATTCACCCAAAGCTGCACCATCTCGAACATGCCGCCGCGTTTGGCAAACTCACGCGCATGCTTTTCTTCGTGTACGATGCCGGAAGCTGTAGTCATCCATTGCACGTCGCCCGGGCCGATGCGGCCTTGATTGCTCGTCGAATCGCGATGCTCCAATTCGCCCTGATAAACGATCGTCACCGTTTCGAAACCGCGATGCGGATGCTCGTCTACGCCAAGCGCCTGTTGCGTTGGCGGAAATTCGATCGGACCGCCATAATCCAAAAGCAGAAATGGGCTAATCGCCGGGCCGAGACGCTGCGAGGACAAAATCGAGCGCACTGGAAAGCCGTCACCCACCCAATGCGGCGATGGGCTTTTGTGGATTTCGAGAATTTTTTTCATAATTTTTCCTATCGTGATGTTTTATATATAAACTATTTATAATTTAACAATATTTCCGAAAAAGTCAAGAAAAAAATAACCCCGCCATAAACAGAATTTACGACGGGGTTATCGGCCAAATCGCCAAACCGCTTTGGGCTTTACGGAAAAATACCCAGTTCCATGTAAGCGACCGCCACCTTATTGATCGCGCCGATGAAAGCCGCGGTGCGCAAATCAATTTTACCCCCGTGCTGCTTGCGGATTTCGTTCATTTGATTATACGCCGAAATCATCGTCTCTTCCAAACCGGAGTTGACCAGATCTGATTCATCGGCGCCGTGGGCAATTTGAACGAACATGTTTTGTTGAAATTTTTTGCCGGTGAGGTCCTGGATCGCCTGGAGCATCTTGATATTCATGTTTTCTTCAAAGCGTTTGCCCATTCGCCCAAAACGCACGTGCGAAATATTTTTCAGCCACTCGAAATAAGAAACCGTCACGCCGCCGGCATTCAAATACATGTCGGGAATAATGAGAACGCCTTTTTGCAGCAAATATTCATTCGCGTCGGCAGTCAGCGGCCCGTTGGCGGCCTCCGCCACGATTTTGGCTTTGAGGCGCGGCACGTTTTCACCGGTGATTTGATTTTCAAGAGCCGCCGGCACAAGAATATCACATTCCAACTCGAGCGCTTCGGAATTTTTCGAGAAACTCGTGGCGCCCGGAAAATTCAAAATCGATTTGGTGTCTTGGCGATGCTGCACGACTTTTTCGAGATCCAAGCCTTTGGGATTATAAATGGCGCCTTCATATTCAATCAAGCCGATGAGAGCGGCGCCCCCTTCCTGCAAAAATTTTGCGGTGTAATAACCGACGTTGCCCAGACCTTGCACGATGGCCGTTTTGCCGGAAATCCCGGGTGCAAGCCCGAGCTTGCGCATATCTTCAACGTCATTGCACGCTTCGCAAATGCCAAAATAAACGCCGCGCCCGGTCGCTTCGGTTCTGCCGCGCACACCGCCCTGGGTAATCGGCTTGCCGGTCACACACGCGAGCGCATTCAACTCGTTGGCTGCCGAGGCCATCGCCCCATAAGTGTCAACAATCCACGACATTTCACGCGGGCCGGTGCCGTAATCCGGCGCGGGCACGTCGACGCCCGGCCCAATAAAATTTTTCTTGATCAATTCGAAAGTATAACGCCGCGTCAGGCGTTCCAACTCCGCCTCCGAGTAATTACGCTTCTCGATTTTAATCGCGCCCTTCGCGCCGCCGAAGGGCACATCGACGATGGCGCATTTGTACGTCATCAACGCCGCCAGCGCCATCACTTCGTCCTCGTTCGCATTCGGGCTGTAGCGAATGCCGCCCTTCACCGGCAGCTTGTGATGGCTGTGCTCCGCGCGCCAGGCATGAATCGTCTCAATCGAGCCGTCGTCTTTTTTGAGCGGAAACGTCATGTGATAAACGCTGTTGCAAATTTTAATTTGCTCGAGCACGCCCTGCGGATGTTTCGTGTAAGCCGCGGCCTTGTCGAAATTCCGATTGACCTGATCGAAGAATTTAATACTGGACATAACCACTCCTTTCAATTTGTTTGCGGTATTACTCCGAAAAAACGATAACGACTGCAAAAATATTTTAACCACAAAGATCTTAACCACAAAGATCACAAAGCACACAAAGAAAAAACTTTGTGATCTTTGTGCCTCTTTGTGGTGGGTAAATTTGGTTACGGCAATTGCCGCGTTACTTTTACTTCCCTTTAATTTTGTAATACGTTCCCTTCCCGGTCGAGCCGACACGCTCCAGAATGCCCTTCGCTTCCAACTCATGCAAATCATCCGACGCTGTGCGTTTCTTCACGCCGAACAACTCCTGATATTGTTGGTTGGTGAGGCGGCGATTTTTTTTCACGTGCAAAACCGCCTGCAACTGACGCTCGGGAAGTTCCATTTCGCGCAAATTTTCTTCCGTGAAAACATCTTTGCGAAAGGTCAACATCAGCCCCTGATTTTCGCGCCATTCCGGCTCGGGCAAATGCAGGGTGCGGCATTCGTCGAGAATGCGATTCGTCCCGCTGCCCCAGCGCTCGATGTAGCCGAGATCGTAAAAAATCGCGCCGATCAACGCGTTGCGCAACACCGATTGATGCTTGCGTTTGAGATCGTCAAGGCGCAAATTCAGCGGCAGATTGCCGGGATTCCAGATCAGCAGATTATCATCGTAGATGCGGACTTGAGTCATCGCGCCGGCGGCATAGTCGCGATGTGTGATCGCATTAATCAACCCCTCGCGCAACGCGCCGAGCGGATATTCCCAAACTTCCTCGCGCTGCGGCTGGCCGGTGATCACGAGCCGCACCGCGAGATGGCGCTGAATAAACGCAAATGCCGCGTCAATCTGCTCGATCACCGTGCCGCCGATCTCGGCGTCATCCACGATCACGGTTTCACTTTTAAACCGTCCGGCTTTGATTTTCGCCTGCGGAAAAAACACCTGCGGCTCTTTGCCAAACAGCAAAATCGCCGCGTTGGTGATTTTGCCGTTGCGAATCAGCCGCAATTTTTCGAGAATGGCCAGCGCCGGTTCGCTGCGATCAATTTTGCGGCGATGGCGCGCGTTCGCGGTTTCAATATACTTCGCAATTTTGCTCAAGTCAAGATCTTCAAACGTCGCGCTATCAATTGGCAAACTATCCCAACTCCGGCCCGTGGTCAGCGCGTGCAATTCGGCAATCTCCGCCGCGGTTAACAAATGATTGTGCTGGCCAAGCCGCTTGTAACTGCGCCCATTCACCGCCACCGGCTTGATCGGCATTTCGGGAATCGTCAACACCGCCACACGCTTTTCCCCGGTTTGAAGAATTTCCGCATCCACTGCAACCGACGGCTCCGTCGTGAGCGCGATCTGCGCCGTCCATTTTTCCAGCGCCTGCTCATCCACGGTGGCGCCGCCAATTTCACCTTCCGACGTCACGCCGACGAGAATCAACCCGCCCCGTCCGGTCGCCATCGCCGCAGCGATTTCCACACATTCCGCGTCAAACTCAGCTTTGTGCGCCAGCATGGCGCTTTCGGATTTTTGAAGAAGATCGTCGAGGTTCATAATGCATTTCTTTTTTTGAACGCGGATGACACGGATGACGCTGATTTTCGCCGATAAAATCCGTGAGAATCCGTGTTATCCGCGTCATCCGTGTTCAAAAGCTTTTACTTTACTGTAGCCTTACTCCGTTTCACTATATTCCAACAACACCCGCTGCAAATTATCCCGCAACAACTTCTCAAAATTCTCAACAGTATCGAACGATTGATACAGCCCCGGATGCTCGCCTTTGCTGCCATCAAACTGCGCGAAGAGTTCATTCACGCGCTTAAATTGATCAGGGTCGAGCGCGTTCGTCGGAATCGGGCGCGTGCAACGATACATCATCATGCGCGGTTGCTTGAATTGTTGCCAGAGCCGATACGCCGTCATAAATTCTTCATACGTTCCCGATGGATATTCTTTCTGCGTCGCCGGATTCGCCGCGCCGGTTGGCGAGCCGAAGCGATGCCATAAAATACCGATGAAAATATCCCACGTCGTCGGCTTGAGCTGGTCGAAGATAACTTGTTGCGTACGTCCGGCATCAGGCACGACCTTGCGCCAATCAACCACTTCAAGAATGAGTCCCCGATCTTCCGCCAGCGGTTTTAGCGAGTCGACGATTGCACCCAACTTTTCGCGTTCGGTCGACATATCAGACGGCGAGGCAGCGAAGAGGCGTATTTTAGTAAATCTTTGTAGCGCAGGCATCCTGCCAGCTTCTCTCGCAGACTGGAAGTCTGCGCTACCTCGCCTTCGGTCAATCACGTCATCAATCAATCCCCAAACATTTACTTTTTCATAACTTTTAAAACATTGAATATAATCTTGCCGATCTTCCGTAAACTTACGCAAAATATCGTAGGGATAAAAATGCGGCTCCTGGCTATCTTTACACGTCGAGCGATTGCACGGAATCAACTGGCTGTATTTCAAACGCCGGTACAACGCATGAACTTTGTCAAGCTCGTATATAACAATCGCCATCAGCTCTTTTTTGTGTTTGCCGGAAATGCGGATTTTGATCTCGCGTTTGCCATAGTATTCGATGACTTCCGCCCACGTTTGATCTTTCTCTAAAATGACGCCGCTTTTCCAAACATGCTTTTGCTCCGCAATAAATCGGTGCATGGCGACAATGAACTGCGTCAGAATGCCTTTGGGCATAAACTCATAGGTGTAACGCAGAATGAGATTGTTTGCCGCCTCCCATTCGTACTCCGGCTGATTTTCCGTCAACAGTTGCGGCGCGATGCACGTATCATGGCTGCCGGGAATTTTATAGCATAACTTGAAATTGATCATCAACTGCAACAACTCATCCTGCATGTTGGCGTATTCCGGCGCGCTCCAGATATTCGCCAAGTCAGTCCGGGTGAATTGGCCGAGGTTGCGAATCACGGTTTTATTATCCAGAACTTTATAAACCGCGTCTGTGCCCATTTGGGTTTGAGAATCACGGTCATCTTTAAAAGCGAGTCTTCCTGAAAGTGCAGGCAAACTCCCAAGTCGTGCAAATACCCGCTCAACTGCAAGCTGTCTTTCCGCTCCGTGAAGTCATTTTTCTCGCAGACATCGAGGTATTCTTCGAGGCTGATGTGGTTGCGGGAATCTTTTTCCAGCGCCTCGCGGACTTTCACCCACGTTTTCGGCAGCGGCGCGCCGATGTGCGGCAACTGGCAAATGTAATGCTTGATCTCTTGCAGGATTTCGGATAAGCCGCGATTGGTCGCCAAGTTGGTGGGGAGCGTCTCCTTCAAATTAGTAAATTGGCCGCGCAGCAAACGTTCATTGATCTCACGATGGCGATCTTGCTTTTCGTTTTTGATGATCACCAATGGGCTGTTATCGCTCAACAACTCGACCGCATTGAGCCAATAATAAAAATCGGTATCTTCCTTGCGGGTGTCGGCCACCAAAGCATACAGCGACCGCTTGGTCAGAAAAAACTGGTGCGTGGCATGATAAATCTCCTGCCCCCCAAAGTCCCAGATGTTGACGCGAAACGGCTGCCCATTCTCCATCGGAAAATGCCATTGGATGACATCAATGCCTTCCGTTGACGTTTCATCTTCCTGCAGTTGGTAATTCGGGTTTTCAATCTTTTTCGCCAGCGTGGTCTTGCCCGCTCCGCCTTCGCCAATGATGAGCAACTTGGCTTCATACAGATAATCTTGACCTTTGGCCTCGAGCTGCCGGAAGTAATTCTTGATGGCCTCAACACCCTTGTTTACGACTTCTGGTGGGGGAATTTCAACAGGATTGCCTTTTAAATCTAAATACGTTAAGTTTTGCAATTGAAGTATTTTGGGGGATATTTTTTTGATTTGATTTTTTCCAAATCGGATATTACTCAAATACAGCATTATTAATGAACGCAATTCATAAATCAATTCAGGAATAGACTGGATTGGGTTGTCGTACAAAAAAAGTTGAGTTAAGTTTTGCAGTTGTCCAATCGTGTCGGGAACTTCGGTTAGTCGATTGGAACTCAAATTCAGCGATGTCAGGTTTTGCAGTTGTCCAATCGTGTCGGGAACTTCGGTTAGTTGATTGGAACTCAAATTCAGCGATGTCAGGTTTTGCAGTTGTCCAATCATGTCGGAAACTTTGGTTAGTTTATTTGAACTCAAATTCAGCGACATCAGGTCGTGCAGTTGTCCAATCGTGTCGAGAACTTCGGTTAGTTGATTGGAACTCAAATTTAGCGACGTCAGATTGTGCAGTTGGGCAATCGTGTCAGGGATCGCGGTTAGGCGATTGTTTATCACCTTCAATACTTCCAACTGTTCCAGTGCAAAAACTTCGGCGGGAATGATGGTTAGCATTTGAGCATTAGGTGTTCCCCAATCACAGCTCAAATCTAATTCTTTGAGCTGTTTCTTTTTGGCTTCCTGTATTTTTTTAAGGAGATGTCCAGGTATGTTGTTCATGTTGCGTTCCTCGGTAAAACGCTTAAATTCTCGCGCCATCGTTGCGACCTCTAACGTTGCTGGCAGCGGTTTTCATTTCGTCGCATTTTCAAACGCCGTAGGCGTGCTATGTTTAAAGTCAGATATCAGCTTTTCTTCTTGGGACGTTTGAGCTTTTTTACCTGCTTGAGTGATTCCTTGTTTTCGGAATCAAGCCGTCTCTCCAGCTTTTTGATGTCTTCTTCGGGAGGGAGATTTTCCGGTTTGATGCCGCGTTCAATCAAAGTCTTGCGGATCGCTGCGTTGTTTTTGACATGCTCATTGGCAATCTTGGGTTCGCCCTGAAGGTTTTGCTGTTGGACATTATAATTTGTTATTTCCGTCGCCAGGTTCTTCGCGGTGATCGTAACGGTTGGAAGAAAATCTGCCAAAGGACGATTTTGCGGAATACTTAAACGATATTTCATTTGGCGAGTATTGTAGCCGCCAAACATGGCGGCATCGCCTTTACTACGTATCCGGCCAAATCCGCTTTCATCCACTCCGCGTTCGTAAATGAGCTTGGAGAGCTCGATTTCACTTGAGACAAGTTTTTCTCTCGCTCGCAGCCGTTCCGCTAAACGGAGGCGTTCTTCGAGAAGTTCTTGCTTCCGTGTTTGGAGCGCAAAATATGTTTGCGCGAAAGCGATTTCGTCTTTGCGGGGGTCGCCGTTTTGGGCAATGAGGTAACACGCGTAGCGCGTCAGAATGATGTCATCAATTTCACGCGTTGTCTGCGAGCCGATATCGACCATTTTCGTGACGTCACGAAAATGGTCGTCAACGATATTCCCGGCATTTTCACAGGCGATCTTTGCCTTCTGAACGACATTATAAAAATTTTCCCAGCGATCATAGCCCAAAGGCATTTGCAGATCGCGCGCCAACCAGCATTCAACACCGTCAATTTCAATCGCGTAGGACTCAAAATCTTTGGCAAGGGATTGGATGAGTTCTCTGTCCATAAGTGTTCCTCCTCATTGTTCAATTCAATAAACCGCTACCGACCATTTTCGTGACGTCACGAAAATGGTATTTGCCTTTCTCGTCATTCTCGTCTCTGCTTCCAGATTTGAATGTTCGCGCGCAACGCGACTTCGGCCTGGGGATGAACGGCGCGAAATTCATCGATCAACTTGTTCAATTCAATCTCCGTCATCGGAAAGAGCCGCGCGACCACGACGGCAAAAGCAAAATCTTTCGGGCGGCCAACGGCGAGTTTCGAGATAATCAAATCATGCGGGTGCGGGACGATGATTTCAACTTTATTCACCGGTTCCGTGCGTTTGCCGGCGCGTTTCTCCCAGCTCGCTGGCGCCTGAAAAATCGAGAGACTCACGCCGTGCGCATAAACCGAAAAAGTCTGGTCAAACACCGATAGCTCGCCAATTGAGCCGTCAATGAGCGTATCCATTTTCTCATCACCTACCGAGAGATCCAATTCGCGCGAGGGCACGAAATCCGGTAAAGGAATCGAATGGCCGGCCGGCGCCAACCACGGGATGATGGCATTCGCGCCAAAGACGTAAATTTTTTGGGTACCGGCGACCGCGGCGGCAGCACGACAAATGTGGTCAAATTGTTCTAACGTCATGTGGGTTTGCTTCGCGTTATGTGCTTTTTGTTTTTTGCCTTTTGCTTTTTGCTTCACCAACACCGGCGCAAATGGCGCGCTCTGAATCAATTGATCCCACCAAGCTTGCTGCGGCGCCGTCAGGTTTAAAAAATATTCTGTATGGAAAAGGCTCGAAACTTGATCGGTATGTCGGCCCTGTAAAATTTCCATCCACCGCTGCATGTGGGTCGGGGCAACCGAGCGAGCGCGGTTGGAAAATTCCAATGCCTTTGCTCTGGCCGTTTCATCTTGCAAGCAAATCGCCAAGCCGGCGCGGCAGTTTTGCCAGGCGCGCTGCATCAAGCGATCATGCGGATTCGAACAGGAACTGGTTTTCGCCTTGAGTTCTGGCATTATTGTCGAAGCCTGAATTTGAATTTTATCATTTAAACAATTTTGTGCTATCAGCCGCACTGCATTATATCAAAAAAACGTTTCATTGTCAAGCGCAAGGTAGGAAACGAAATCCAGGAAAGCGGAAAAGGTTCCGAGATAACCGGGTTCAATTCTCAACAATTCAATTCAAATTGGCGCGCAGGCGCATCACGCCGAGCGAGGCGACTTTGTAATCGGGGCGCAGGGCCAGCGCGCGCTCGTATTCTTCGAGCGCCAGCGGCCACAGGCCTTTCATCTCGTGGATGATGGCGAGATTGGCGTGCGGGAATTCCGGATTGTCGTAGCGCAACACTTCCATCGCGCGTTTGAGATAAGGCACGGCTTCGTCAAGCTTGCCTTGTTGCATGAGATACGCGCCGATGTCGTTATGCGGATTGCCAAACTCCGGATCAATCGCAATCGCGCGGTAGCATTCGCCGATGGCGTCGTCGAGTTTGCCTTGCATGCTGTACGTCCAGCCAAGAAAAGTATGGGCTTCAGCCGAAGGCTCGACCTCGATGGATTTTTTGTAGAAGGTGATGGCCTGCTCCAACCGGCCTTTCATTTGAAACTCATAAGCCATGTTGAAAAAGCGCGTCGCTTCGTCGCGGAGAACACTCATAGACCTAAAAGGTGTTTGGAAATTTGTATCACGTAATGCGGCTTGAGCCGCAACCAAAACAATTGACAATTGACAATTTTGAATTATCAATTGATAATTCAAAATTCCCTACGCGTTTTTGACCCGTGTGAAAATCAGTTTCGCAATGCCGGGATAACGTCACTAATCGTCTCGCTTCTCAACGCTGCGAGCCCGTCTTCCACATACGGCGGGCGGCGCATGCCGAGCAAAACGGCATCGAGGCCGGGAACATTGAGCAACGCGCGCAACGCTTTTTGCGACAAGGCCGGTGTCGTTTGCAATTCGGGAACTTGGGCATCGAGTTGCTGCCCAAGTTCCTGTGCGGCCGCGGCGGTCGCGCGGGCATGAACGCGCGCCAGCGTCGTCAGCACGGCGGCGAGAGCCCGGCGGTATTGCGCTTCCCATTCCTGCCAGATGGCGGCGCTGCCGGATTTCTCGCGGAAAAAATGCAACATCATTTCGTTTTGCGGCTCGATCACATTTTGTTTCACATGATCCCAGTGGGCCCAGTTTTTAAACAGCGTCAGGCCGTGCTCCAGTTGCTCCGCCCAAGCGAAAATCGGGCGATCTTCTTTCACAAAACGCGCAAAATTCAACTCGCGAAAAACGGTTGGCGCAAAGGCCTTTTCGGCGGCGGCCAACGCGGCGAGCTGCGCCGGAAAAATTTTTTCGGCGTCATTCATGGCCAGCGTTGGAAAATCGGCGAGCCGCTTCATGCCGTTGCCGTGCATGGCGTTGAGCGGGCGATTCACCAGCGTCGCGATTTTTTTCTCGCGGGCAAATTCCAGCAGCGTGCGCGCGCCGCCAAGTTGATTTTTCTCCAGCCTCGCGCCGGTTTCATAAAGATTCGCGGGAAATTGAATCACGCGAAAATGATGCAGCGGCGATATCGCGGCGGCGAGGTCCCACAGGCGTTCGAGCGAGGTAAATTCCGCATGCGCCGCCGCGTGCGCGAACGTGTTCGATGAAACGCCGTAACAAGCAATGCGGCCGGCAATAACTTGTTTTTCTAAAAACATGAACGCGTCGCGCAGCCGGCGATAATATTCTTCGCGCCCGGCGGCTAAATCGTGAGGCTGGCGATGCAGCGCGTCGGCCAGAAAATATTCCGGATTGTGCAAGAGCAGAACGTCGAGCTGATCGAGCTGCAACCGCGCCAGGCTGCGAAAAAGCTGGTCGTTGAGAAAATCCGGATGAATACAATGCCAGCAATTCTGCATGTATTTGACCATCTCCGAAAAACCTCTACTCTGCCCCTCGCGTTCCTGGGCGAGCTGCATATTTTGCCCCTGCACGTAGCCGGTTTTGGAAACGATCACCACTTCTTCGCGTTCCAATTCACCGGCGCTAAAAAGTTCTTGCAAAACTTTTCCGACCAGTCGCTCACTGCCACCATCGGTGTAGTTCGTCGAGGTGTCGATGAGATTGATGCCGGAGCGCAGCGCGAGTTTCAAGGCTTCCGCATGCTCGGCGGTGATGTCATCGACGCGATAACAGCCAAAGCCGAGGCGGCTGATGGTCCAGCCGGTGCGGCCAAATTCACGCCGCGCCTGTTCAGGCAACGCCTGGCGCGCGTGGTAGGCAGCGGTTTTTTGTGGTGTGGCAACAGCCATTGCTTTTGATTTTAAGTTTGCGGGTTATCGTCCGTCAGAGCTTGGCGTTGCCGGCTTCGCCAAAAACTCCAGAATAATTTCCGCATCCCGCACGGGGTTGGTCGAGGCGCTCTGTTTTTCCTTATTGGAACGATCCACCAAACGCGTGGCGGCGTGGCGCACGGTTTCGGGAAAAAGCAAATCATCGGCGAGGCGGCGAAGCGCGTCGATGTAAGTCGCGGCATAAAAGCTCGAGCCAAAGCCGAGGCCAAGTGTCGTTTGGATCACCATTCCGACGGCGCGACGCGCGCAAGTGCGAGCCCGGCCAATTTCGCCGATGTCGAACGCTGTCCGCGCCTCAGCCATTTCATCTTCGTAGGTTCGTAGCATGGCGCTCCAAGATACAAAAAAATGGCGGTATTTACAAGGTTATTGTCACGCAACATTAAGATCAATGTTGCGCCACAACCTCCTCAATATGCCTCCAGTATCGACAGCCATGCGCCGACGGTATTCGCGGAGACGCCGCAATCATTTGCCAGTGAGGACAGATTCAGCAGTTGTCCGGTTCGCGCGGCGCACAGTTTGAGAAATCTCTGGAACGTACTCAAGCTCGAAATATTTTTCATCGGCCGCAAATCGCGCTCAACATAAGTTTGAATGTAAGAAAGCAGTTCCGGCACACGCTGCACTTCGTCGCATTTTTTACAGCAACATTCCCACTTTGCACTTACATTTTTGCAAGACTCACCTCCTATCCCATCCTTGCACCTTTTCAAAATGAAAAGCTGATTTTCATTTTTGAGAATAATACTCGGTCAGCTCTGGTGATACTTTCATTTATATTTTTTTGCCAAGAGTTCCATTCTCAGTTAAATCATCTACTTACTCCATCTCGACCTTCAGGGTTTAATCATCAAAAAAAACTTTCAAAGCCATGGCATGTTGTTTGTGATGATAATAAGAAGATGTTTAAAATAACACACAAGCTAAATTGCTCGTAAATCGTAAGGTCTCACTCGTTGATGGAAAATTGCAGCGCCATCTTCCCCCTCGCGGCGAGGCAAACAAGATGTCCGCGCTACAATTGTTTTTACGTTAACACAGCGCGCTCGCCTTTGGCGCGGGTTGCGAATTTTACCTCAATATTAAATGAAGGAGTATTCAAGATGCGTGCGTTTCGCATACTGCTCATGATGAGTCTCGTTTTTTGCATGGTCTTCGAGCTGGGATGCAGCGATGACAAGAACCCCGTGCAAAGTTCAGCGACGACTGAAATTTCCGGCACGATCACTTTCAATGGCGCCTGGCCGGCAAAAGGCAATATTCAAATTTCACTGTGGACGAGTTGGCCGCCGGCCGGACCGCCCGCGGCTTTTAGCGCGCCGTTGACGCCGGGCGTGGCGACGCAAACGTACAAAATTTCCAGCCTCGCCAAAGGCCCGTATGCCGTTATCACCGTTGGCTGGCGCGACCCGGCTGATCCGACCGGCGCGAAAGTGATCGGCGTTTATTCGGCAAACAGCACGCTCGCGGGCGTGGATTGCAAAGGTGATTTTGCCGTGGCGCCGTTGCCGGTGGAAATTTCCGATAGCAATCCGAAAGCGACGAATGTCAATCTCGTCGCGAATCTCGATATTTTGCAGCTTGGCGCCATTTTCGGCAAAGTGAATTTTGTCGGCACGTGGCCGTCCAAAGGCGAAGTGCAGGTTTCGCTGTGGTCAACGTGGCCGCCGGCTGGGCCACCCGCGGCTGCAAGCGCGGCTTTTGTTTCCGGCAACAATTCGCAGTCGTACAAAATTCAATGTCTCACGCAAAAAACCTATCCGGTGCTGACCGTCGGCTGGCGTGATCCGGCCAATCCCGCGGGCGCGAAAGTGCTCGGCATCTACTGGTCGCAAACCGACAGCCTCGCCGTCGATGGCAGCGGCAGGCCGATCACCGGCGCCAATCCCCTTCCTATACAAATTGTCGATGGGAAATTGAACTTGTCGAATGTGAACATCAAAGCGAATCTCGGAATTGTGCCGTAAGAAAAACGTTTGCTGGTGAATCGAGATTACCTAATTTTGAAAACAATGATGAAGCCACTCGCAACACTTCTCTTTCTCGCGTTATGGCCGGCAATGCTTGTGGCGCAACCCGAGGTGGTTGAGATTGAAAAAGAATCAGCCGGCGTCATCGCCGGCCAAGTTTATGACGCAGAAACCAAAGAGCCCCTCGGCGGGGTTAATGTGTTTCTCGATAGTTTGTACATCGGGGTGTCGACCTTGTCCGACGGCAAATTTGTTTTGCGATACGTGCAACCCGGCACGTATCGGCTGGTGGCAAGCCGACTCGGTTACGAGACGTATGATGAAAATGTCGTGATCGCCTCTGGTAAATTGCTCGCGCATTCAATCGCGCTGCGCCCGACGGAGATCGACGGCGAGGCGGTGACGATGACGGCGACGCGGCGCGAGCAAACCGCGCAGATGGCGCCGGCCAGCGTCGTTATTCTCAACGCGCGCGATCTGCGTGAGCGCTCGGTGGTGACGTTCGATCAGGCGCTCGAAATGGTGCCGGGCATTGCGGTGTATCGCGCCTCCGGCGTTTCCGTGCAAAGTCTGTCGATACGCGGCAGTTCCGACGTCGCCGGCGGCGGCGTCGGCAATCGCGTACTGTTGATGATCGACGGCCGGCCGGCGTTAAGCTCGGACTCCGGCGGCGCGTTGTGGAGCTTGGTGCCGACGAATTTCATTGATCACATCGAAGTGGTCAAAGGCGCCTTCTCCAGTTTATACGGCTCGACGGCGATGGGCGGCGTGATCAACGTCATTACGCGCAAACCGGCGTATCGCGCGCTCACCAGCGTCGATATCGGATATGGATTATTCAACCAGCCCGCGCCGGTGTTGCGTTACACCAATCAACCGCAGCAACAAAGCCAAATTGAATTGAGCCATTCCGGCAAACGCGGGCGCGTCAGTTATCTGTTCAACCTCAGCCGCAAGCAATCCGATGGTCATGCCGAAAATACCGCGTACGAGCTTTACAATCTTTACGGCAAAACTTTAGTTGATTTGCGGCAGAATCGCAATCTCGAATTCAGTTTCGGCTTGGGCAGAGTGGATAATGATTATCCGCACACGTGGCTTTTCGACCAGCGTTTTGACCCGCCGTTGCAACCGTTTCGCGTAACGCCAGGTTATCGCGATGATCGGCAGCAGAAGCGCAATTACAGCCTCGATCTGCATTATTGGGCCGTGCCGGGCGCGCGTCTCAAATATTCCTCACGCTTTTATTTTTATCGCAACGCGGCGCGTTCATTTTTTAACGAGCGCGATGTTGATTTCACCTCCGTCGACAATCAGCAACCTTTCGGCCTGCGCACGCGCGTCGATGCGGATAAATTCGGCGCTCTCACGCAGGTTGATTATTATTTGAGTGATCGACATTATCTCATCACCGGCTTCGACGCGCAACTTGATCACGTGAACTCTTCGCCGGACACGGTGATGTACGGCAATCGCCGGGTGAATAACGCCGCGATTTATTTGCAGGATGAATTCGAAATGACGCCGCAGCTCACGGCGACGCTGGGCATGCGTTATGATTGGAATCATCTGGTCGGCGGCGTTTCTTATCGGCAGCTCAGTCCGAAACTGGCGCTGGTTTATCGTCCGGCAGCGCTGCTGGCGTTGCGTATTTTGGTGGGACAGGCTTTTCGTTCGCCGTCGATTGCGGAGCGCTTTTTTCAATGGGAGCTGGGCGGCAATACGCGCTTCAAACCCAATCCGGATTTGCAGCCGGAGCGCATGGATTTTTCACTGGAAACCGGGCTGCGCTGGCGCTGGCGCGAAATTGCCGAAATCGATCTCGCGTATTTTCGGTATCGCTATCGCGATATGATTTACTGGGTGGATATTCAACAGGGGGAAGGCGCGAATCATCCTTATTTTCAAGTGCGCAATCTCAATCAGGCGCTGACGCAAGGCTTCGAGAGCGATTTGCGCTTGCACTGGCAGCGCCATTTGCACACGTCGTTCAGTTATACTTATCTGAATGCGCTGGATCAATCGCCGGGGCGGCGAAACAAATTTCTGGCGTACCGAGCGCGGCATGCTTTCTCTTTTGCCGCCGACGCCAACTTTAGCCGCCTGACGTTGAGTGTGCATGGCCAATACAAAAGCCGGCTCGATGAAGTCTTTCTTTATCCGCTCGATATTCCACAGGCGTACCTGGTGGCGAATGCGAAAGCGACGCTGCGTTTGCACGAACGCTATCAATTCTCTTTTGCGGTGAATAATATTCTGAATAAACCCTACGAGGAATTGGAGCGTTATCGCATGCCGGGGCGGAATTGGATCGTGGGAACGAGAGTGCAGTTTTGAATTGAAGAAGCGAGTCTTTCTATGCCAGTTGTTCCATCATTTCCTCTGCGGGCATTTGCAATGGCGCCGGTGATTCCGTCGGTTGAATCGCTTTTCCTGCAACCTGTTCGTAAAGCACATCCGGGCAAATATCCGCACCATTCGGCCAGCGAATGGTGCCCTCCCAAAGTTCAACCTTTGCAAAATATGCAGAATTTTTTAATGACACAAAAACTCCTCCGGTTTTTGCGCGTGCCAGTCTTGCGCTCCAATCGGCAATACCTTTCACGCCATCCGAGAAAGTAATTTCGAGCTTGTATCCGCCAATGTATCTGATCGCAATGACTCGAGGAAACATTTTAGTTACTCCAAAAAAACGGCTGATTTCGGGCATATCCAACCTCCGGTAATTTTCTTTGAATTTACTAAAAAGCCGCCTAATTTTCAAATGAAATTTTTATTGCACTTCATGGCGGCAGAACTTATATTGTCTATATCAAAATCAATGGAGTGTTGCTATGCTGACGCAAAAATTTCTCGCTCACCTCGCGAAGTTGCCGCTCGCGGAACGGAGGTCTTTGCTGGAAGCATTCCTGCAGTCCAGTAAGCTGAAAATTCAAGACCCCGAGGCCGAGAAGAAAAAAGCGGTGGAATGGGAAGAGGTTCTCCGCCGGCGGCGGGAGTACAAAGTCGAGGGCTTTCATTTAGGCGGCGATGTTCATGTTGATCGCGATGAAATTTATGCGGAGCGAGGGCTTTAGTGTTTGCTCTTGATACTAACACGCAGCAGAACTAATGTAATGGAGTGTCACCATGTCCACGCAAGAAATTTTTCCCCATATCGAATCATTGTCGCTTTCGGATCGCATGGCTTTGCTGGAAGCGATTTTGCAATCCATTAAGACGGAAATCAAAAACCCGGAAGAACAAAAACGCGCCGAACAACATAAAGAGGAAATTCGCCGGCGCCGGCGCGAATTTATCATTCCAACATTTGATCTTGGTTGCGATGTGATTATTGATCGGGATGAAATATATGCGGATCGAGGTCTGTGATGTACGCCATTGATACAAATATTCTGGTGTATGCTCATAACCAGTCATCACCGTGGTATCAGAAAGCCAGAGGCTTTTTGAAACGTATTTTGCTGGAATTAAACGGAACGGAAAAGACTATCGTCGGCATTCCTTTACAAGTTTGCGCTGAGTTTGTGAATGTATGTACCAGGCAAAACGTTGGAACGCCGCTTTCCATACCCGAAGCGATTAGTATTCTTCGATTATATACTGAAGTTTTGGAAATAGCCGTTATTTACCCACAACCTACCCAACTCCAAACGTTTCTCAAGCTGCTCGAAACCACCACCACCCGCAAAAAAGTATTCGCCGTGGCGCTGGCCGCGACGCTCAAAGACAACAACGTCGAGGGGCTTTATACCCTCAATGTCGATGATTTCAAGGATTTTCCGTTCCTGCACGTAGAAAATCCGCTCGCCTGAAAGCCACGACGACAAACAAAACCGTTTTCCCCTCCATCCCGCCGGCAATTTTACAACGCCGGTGCAAATAAAATTCGTAACGATTATTACTTTAAAATAATAATCGTTCTTATTACAATTTTAATAATGATTTAATTTTAACTTGACGCAATTAAATTTTATCATTATATTTCAAGCAAGTCGAAAAACCGGCGTCCTGGCAAACGCGCCAGCGCTTCGAATTAAACCATTCATCTTTGGCAAATAAAGCATAAAGAGAGGAGAATTTTTCCATGCTGCTCACTCAACGGATGATATGCCTTCTGGCGCTCGTTCTGCTTGGCACTGGCGCGCTTTGGGCGCAGGAGAAAAACACCGATGCCTCCAAAGACACGGCCAACGCCGACTACGTCATGCCCGAAGTCGTGGTCATCGGCAAAGCGGAAAACCTTGCCGCCATCCCCGGCAGCGCCAACGTGCTGAATCTGCGCGCGTTGGAAACCAGCCGGCCGTTTACCGCCAACGAAGCGGTGCGCAAGCTTCCGGGGGTGAATGTGCGCGATGAAGAAGGCTTCGGGTTGCGGCCCAATATCGGCATCCGCGGCCTGAATCCCACCCGCTCCACGAAAGTCACCCTGCTCGAGGACGGCGTTCCGCTGGCTTACGCGCCTTACGGCGACAATGCGAGCTACTACCACCCGCCGATTGACCGCTTCGAACGCATCGAGCTGTTGAAAGGCGCCGGACAGATTCTGTTTGGGCCGCAAACAATCGGCGGCATTATCAACTACATCACGCCCGCGCCTCAAGAGAGGCTCGGCGGCTTCGCCTCCATTACCGGCGGCGGCCGCGACTATTTCGATGGCAAGGCCCGGCTGGGTGGCCATCGCCTTGTGCTCGATTATACTCGCAAACAGGGCGATGGCGCGCGCGATAATATCAATTCGAAACTGAATGACGTGAATTTCAAAGCGGTGGTGATATTGAGCAAAAGCCAGGCGCTTACGCTGCGCGCCAATGCGCTCACCGAAAACTCCAACGTGACTTATAGCGGAATCACTGAGGCCGAGTTCCTCAACTTCGGGGCGCGCTACAATCCCTTCAAAAACGACCGCTTTGAAATCAAGCGCTATGGCGCTTCCTCAACTCATAATCTGCAGTTGCGCACGAACACGCTGCTCACCACCAATTTGTACTTCTCCAACTTCAGTCGCGATTGGTGGCGTCAATCGAGCACGACTACCGATACGCAGGGTGGAGCGGCCGGCACGGCTTTTAGAGATGACCGCCTTGCGGGCAGGCGAGTCAACCCGGACAACCTCAACTCGGTGCAAGGCCGGTTGCGCGAATACACAACCTGGGGCGTCGAGCCGCGGCTGAAGCTGGCGCATGCGGCTCTGGGCGTGGCCGGCGAGTTGCAAGCCGGGATCAAGGCGCATTTTGAAGATCAGGATCGCCAACAAATCAATGGCGTTGCACCGACGGCGCGAACTGGCACGGTGGCGGAGGATAATCGGCGCGAAACCACGGCCTATTCCGCCTTTTTGATTAATCGCTTTCTCTTCGGCGCTTGGTCCGTCACCCCCGGGCTGCGCTATGAGCGCATCAGTTCGTCGCGCACCAATCGGCTTCCCGGCGGCCTCGCCGGCTCGGACGATTTGGGCAAATGGATTCCGAGTTTGGGCGCGAGCTGGAATCCCGCCACGACGATGACGATCTTTGCCGGCGTCCATCTCGGTTTCGCGCCGCCTCGCACCGAAGACATTATCGCGCTCACGGGCACTTCCACCGAGGTGGAGCCGGAAGAATCAACTAACCTGGAACTCGGCGTGCGCTTGCAGCCGGTCGCGGGTAGTTTGGTTCAGGCCACCTTCTTCCGCAACGATTTCAAGCGCTTGATCGCTGTGGGTTCAATTGCCGGCGGCTCAACCCCTCTCGCGCAGGGCGAGGCGCTGTTCCAGGGCGTTGAGTTCTCCGGTCACTATAGTTTTGTCAACGGCCTGTACTTCAACGGCGCTTATACTTGGTTGCCCGAAGCCGAGCAGACGACGCCGTTTCAACAAGTCGTGGGCGGGGCGATCATCGCCGGCAGCGTTATCGGAAATCGCCAGCCCTATGCGCCCAAACATCTGCTCACTGCTACCGCTGGCTATGCCGTGGTTGGGTTTGACGCGCAGTTGGAAGCCGTGCACTTGGCCGCGCAGTTCGCCGATTTCGCCAACACAGTAACGCCCACGGCCGATGGCCAGCGCGGCAAGCTCGCGGCTTATACGATTTGGAACGCGGCGCTCAATTACAATCTCATGCGCGCGCACGCGACGTTCTTTATCGCCGTG
>Ga0247727_10004750_pt1 | contig 28437 bp, 23 predicted proteins | sample WisWelCaveWW1625_FD_202498 | JGI IMG/M metagenome (GOLD analysis project Ga0247727, IMG submission 202498) | Biofilm microbial communities from Wishing Well Cave, Virginia, United States - WW16-25 | ecosystem: Environmental > Aquatic > Deep subsurface > Groundwater > Cave microbial mat | place...
AGAAACCTCGCGTTGATTATACGCAAAAAAAGCCGGTGATTAAAAAGACTTTCGAACTGAACAAACTTTCCAAAGAGCAGGCGGAGTTCATCGATACGGTCATTGTCGATCTTGTCGATCTCGCCGTTGCGCGCGAGGACATATTTGGGCAATATCTCAGCAACGGGGAAGAAATTCCTTATGAAACCGTGTTTTTCAGGCGCCGCCAATCTCTCTCCCCAAGTGAGTTGGACGAAGCACAAGATTTCATTGGCCGTTATGAAAAACGTCTAAACGCAAAAAATAATGTTGCTGTATAATATTGTCGAGGAGCGCGAATTTACCGAAGAGTTCGATGAGTTGGTCAAGCAACACCCGCGCCTCGAAGAGATCAAACGCGGCCTTGATTTTTTGCTCAGCCATCGGCCATTTGAAATTGCAAAAGATTTTTAGACAAGGAGAAATCTAAATAGTCATTAGCAACCAGCAACGAGCCTCCAGTTCACTCCACAAACTCCCACCGCACCGCGTCGGCAATGACATAACCGCTTCCTTCATCGGAAAGCTCGACGACGGCCGGCTGCTCGCGATCAAAACGGTAGCGCCCGAGCGGCAGCCAATCATCGATGGTTTCCTGCGGCTGCAGCTCGATGCGATTCGTGCCGTCGAGGCTGGTGATTTTAATTTCAAACTTGCGGCTCAAGCGTTCGGTGCGCCAGTCCTTGCCGACAGGAAGGTGAAAGCTCAGCTCGTAATCGCCGGTGCGCGGCACTTTCATTTCCCAACGCGCCGGATATTCGCCGCTGCCGTCGCGCTTGAGGCGCCAGCCGAAATAGTATTTGCCAAACGCAAAAGGATTGGTGTCTTCCCACCAGCTTTGCCCTTTCGAGCGCGGGCGCAGATATTTTGACTCTTCGCTCACCGGCGTAAAAAATCCATCGTCCTGATCGTCCAAAACAAAAGACAGCGAATCGCTGAGGGCGCTCGTCGTCGTGAAAACCGTATCAACCGGCGCGCCGCGGCGAATGCGATTGGACAGCGTGATCTGCTTCATGATCTCGCCGCGATTGCGCGAAAAATAGGGGATGAGCTGGATGCTCTTGGGAACTTCGGTCACGGGAAAACGAATCTCTTTCTCTTCATAACTGCCGAGGCTGAGATGGCGCCGGATTTTATCGTTTTCGGTTTCGCACACGAGCCGCACGAAACCGTCGCCCTTCTCGCCGTTTTGCACGCGCACTTTCACTTGATGCACGATACGCATCTTGCCGGTGTCGAGCTTCTCCGCTTCGGCGGCGGTGATGCGATAACCTGGAAAAGTCGCCTGCTCGAACCACTCGCTAAAAAAGCCGGACAGATCATCTTGGGAAAACGACTGGACGACATTCAGAAAATCAGCCAGACTGGCTTGACGGTAACGATATTCTTCCAGCAGCTTTTTCAGCGCAGCGAGATAATTTTTCTCACCAACGCGCTCGCGCAGCATTTTCAAAACCGGCGGCGCTTTCAAATCCACGCAGGCGCGATAGAGATTGCCCTCGCCGTGCGGACGCAGCTTCGCCAGCGGCGTCTTTTCAAAAGCCGCGAGCACGGAATCCATTTCAACGCCGTAGCGCCAGCGCGTCACCCAATCATCCTCCAGTTGGCGAATGCGATCGTTCGCGCTCAGGTGGGCGTTCCAGCGATCCGGATAAAAGGCGTCTTGCGCGCGGCGCTCGCATTCCTCGAAGAGCTGCATTTCCACAGCGCGGGCGAGCACGGGATCAGTGATGTCGATTTGAAAATTAAGATAATTGCGCAAAAGCGAGCGGAAACTGCTGTCGCCATGCCAGTATTCATCATCCATAAAAAAATCCAGCACGGTCTCGACGAAAACATCGCGTTTGATGCGCGCGGGTGAATCATCCTGGCCGCGCCGGCGCACGCGCTTGGTTCGCTGTTCGACGCGTTTCTTCAAACGTCTGGCTGCGATCATCACCTCGTCGATCATCACCACGCCTGGCTGCAGCCCAATGTTGTCGAAGCCATGCCGCGTCGCATAAATTTGCATTTGCGTCGGCGTTTCGACCAGCGCCAGCCTTTTGTAAGGATACGGCACGCCGGCGACTTCCTCGAAAATATCGAACACGCGCTCGACGGCCTGAAAACAGGTGTCGGCCACGTCGCTGAAGACGCCGTAATCCAACAAATGCTTGTCGCGAAAATAAAACTCGACTTGCGTTTGCTTGAATTTTCGTTGCAAGCTCTTGTAATCGCCAATATTCAATGAGAATCCCGGCACCGGCGTTTCTACAACGAAGGTCGCGCCTTCATCGTTTTCTTCTATCTTCTCTCCCTGCGTGACGATTGTGAGATTTTTGCCGGCGTGAACGCGAATTTTCGCCGTGGCAAAATTTTGCGGCCGCGGCGACTCATAAGGATATGCCGCTGCCGCGCCAGGAATCGGATACCAGCCACATTGCGCCGGCAGCAGCGCAAAGTCGGCGCTGAGCCAGGCCGAGAGACTGCCTTTGACCCACGGGCCGTCCTCTTTTCTGTCGATGCCCTTGCTCTCTGGTAGGCGATCCAACATGAAACCATCAGCGTCGATGGTGCCGGCATAAAAAATTTGCAATGTATCCGTTGCGCCTGGTTGCAAAGGCTGATCGCTCAAATCCAGCAGCAGAAGCTGATGCTCTTGTCGAAAGGCAATTGGTTTATCATCCTGCGCGCGCACTTCCGCAACACGCAGCGCGCCATTCAACGCAAAGGCAAGCTGCGAGAGCGGCTGCGCGTGCGGATTAAAAACCGCAAGCTTCGCGGCAACTTGCAACGGCGCGGACTTGCCGTCAAGCGTCACCTCGAGATTATAATGCTTGACTTGGCAAGTGGGCTGAGAAATCCATTGCTGTTGGTAGGTAAAATCGTCTCGTCGAGTTTTTTGCTCGTCGCGATGTTGGTTGACGATCTTGTAACCAACCGCGGCAGCAACGAACAGAAATACTACCGCCGAAACTTGCGACAGGCGTTGTGAAAAAAGCGATTGCTGCAAGCGCGGATAAAGAATGATTGAGAAACCCAAAAAGGAAAAAGCGAGCAAAACGAAAAAAAGACGCTGCCATAGAATTGGCGTGATGTCGCCGAAGCCGATAAGATCGCTATGAAACAGCGGAGCGAAGAATGCGCCGTAATCAAACAGGCCTTGAAATTTGTGCTGAAAATAAAACAGGATGGAGGCCACGTATCCCAGCGGCAAAATGATGGCGAGCGCTGGCGAGCGCAGCAAGCTGACGAGAAAGAACACCAGCGCCGTCATGAACAAAATCGACGGCAGACTGGCGATGAAAAAATATTTGACAAACGGCAGAACATTAAAGCCGGCGCCGGTGAAAATGACTTTAAAAATGCGGCCAATCGTCGCGAGCGTCATGAGAAACAAATTGAGGTAAACCAGCGCGCTGACCACGCCAAAATATTTTCCCATCACCCAGTTGGCCGTGGTCATTGGCCGCGACAGCATCACTTGATCCAGCCGCGCCTTCTCTTCGGCTTTGCGAAAATCGCCGGCGACGAAGATGATGAGAATTGCCTGCACGTAGCTGAAGAAATAGAGCGAGAGAAATCCGTCCGTGCCCTCCAGCAAAAATTCGCCGGGGAACGACCCTTCGACAATGGAGACGACGGTCATCACCACCATGAAAAAAATAATCATCAGGACGCCGATTCCCGCCAGCACCAAAAATTTGGCGGTGCGATAGAGCATCACGCGCTCAGCGCCAGCGATGGTAAGAATGTATTTGAGGTTTTTTGTCACAAAAAATTCAATTGAGGTGAATTGCGAATGATAAGCCCAACGGATTAAAAAACGACCAACGGATTAAAAATAAAAATCTTAAGACAGAATAATGGTTCGGCAGAATGATTAAAAAATTATCCTGCCAACTAATCATTCTGCCTTTTGGTTGCGGTGAATGCAGTGCTAAGCTTTTAATGGTTTTGTCCAAAATTGTTTTGCCTTATCCGTTGGTCGTTTTTCCATCCGTTGGAAAACTGCAACTTTTTTGCTTTCATATAGTAATTTCATTTTCTTCATCTTCCTCCACCCGCTCGCCGACAACGGCCTGCATGAAATGCATATACGCGTCTTCGAGATTCGGCGACAGGCTTTGCATATCGTAGCCAGGAATCGGCTCGCCGACGACGCGCAGCAGCAAATTGGGCGGTTTGGGAATCGTGGAAATCACTTGCATTCGTGTCGCGATTTTGGAGAAATCCGTTTCGTCGCAGAGCACTTGCCAAACCTTGCCGGCAGCTTGCGCAATCAACTTGACGGGATGGCCGCGATAGGCGACTTGGCCTTTGGCCAGCACCGCGAGGTCTTCGCAGGTGCTCGAAATATCGCCGACGATGTGCGTGCTCAGAATAATGACTTTGTCGCGGCTGATCGCGGTGAGCAGATTGCGAAAGCGAATGCGCTCTTCCGGATCGAGGCCGGTAGTCGGCTCGTCGACGATCAGCAAGCGCGGATTGCCGATAAGCGCCTGCGCGATGCCGAGGCGCCGCATCATGCCGCCCGAATAGGTTTTGGCTTTACGATCACGCGCCTCCAAAAGCCCGACGCTGGCCAGCGTTTCGCGCACGCTTTTTTGCAAATTTCGCCGCGGCACGCCGTTCAATTTGGCCATGTAGCTCAAAAATTCCGCGCCGGTGAGCTGCGGATAGACGCCGAAGAATTGCGGCAAGTAGCCGAGCGATGAACGAATGCGCTGCCGGTGCGCGCGAATATCCGCGCCGTCAATCGACACCTCGCCGGTGGACGGCGTTTCGAGCGTCGCCAAAATTTTCATCAGCGTGCTCTTGCCGGCGCCGTTCGGCCCCAACAAGCCGAACATGCCGGTCGAAATTTCCAGATTGACGTTTTGCAGCGCCTGCACACCGCCGGAATAGGTTTTGTGCAAGCCGCGAATTTGGATGGACATGAGTTCTTGTACTGAAATTTTAGACAGAGGTTGCGACGAAAATGTTACATTTTAACGAATTATCGACTCAAGTGCAAACAAAAACTGCCTGACTCTGAGATGCCGCCGGGAACACGAAAGTTGCCAAAGATTAATCGGGGCTTTTTTATTGGGGGTCGGATCCTTCCGCAATGGCCGGAGTTAAATTGTATATTTGCCTCAACGATTATTTTTACCGATTTGAAGCATCATCACTTCCGAGCCGGGTTCTCAAAGTTACTTGAAAGGAATCACCATGAACAAACCTGTCGCTGTGTTGTTCGCGCTTCTCGACGGCCGGGCGAGCATTACGCCGTTGATGGCGGCCCCGAATTACACGCCCGACGTGTTCACGCTGGAGTTCGACGTCTATGCGAAGGATCCGGAGTACAATTTTATTAGCGTCAATTTCAACGGGAAGGAAAACGAGACGGATATGGAAGAGTTGGTTGTTGGCGCCGGTGAAAATGGCTCCAGATATGGCGCGGCCAGCGGCACGTATCCGAACGAAGCCGAGCTGCTCAACCGCTGGTATCATGTGGCGATTGCATTCAATGTGCGCTCGCTGAAAGCGTATATCAACCAGCATCGCGTGCTGAATACGCCGGTCACCGCCGGCAAACCGGTCGGCATCACGCTTTCGGCGACGGCTTATGAGGGGAATGAAAAATTTATCAAGAACATTCGTTTGGCAGCCGGCGGGGCCGATCTTTACAAGCGCGTGATGACCGACGGCAAATACGTTACGCGCGGCATCAAGTTCGATGTGAACAAAGCGACGATCAAGCCGGAGTCGATGGGCACGTTGAATGAAGTCGCCAAAGTGCTGCGCGAACATCCGGAGTTGAAGTTCAGCATCGAAGGCCACACCGATAGCGACGGCGACGACGCGGCCAATCTGAAATTGTCACAAGCCCGCGCCGAGGCGGTGAAAGCGCAATTGGTCATGCTGGGGATCGAGGCCGCGCGGTTGACCTGCAAAGGACTCGGCGAAACCAGGCCGGTGGATTCCAACACCACACTGATCGGCAAAGCCAACAATCGCCGCGTCGAATTTGTGAAAATGTGAAAGGCGACATGAAAAGCAAAATTTTGCTTTTGGCAATTTTTCTATTCGGCGGCACCGCCGGCTATGGACAATGGCGTCCCGTCACCGCTGAGGAAGAAAAATTTGTCCAGACTGTTGAAGCCAAAGTGAACAAGATTTTATTGGCCACTGCCCATAAAATGCCGGGGAAGTGGGACATCAAAATCGAAACAGATCAATTTCAGCGTCATGAGTTGGACGAAGGGCAGCACAGCGGGCGGCCGCATGAAGTGCGCGTCCGCTTGTTCATGGATTACAAGCCTACCGATGCAGAAATGGAGCAAATGGACAAAGACATTTTTGCGCATGCCGAACAAACCCAAAATTACGATCCGATACCCGACGAATTGAATCGCATCAACCCGGAGTTCAGATGGCGCCTCTACGCGTCGTTTGTTGTCAACTATTACGGCTTTATGCCGCTATCACCGGCTGCTATTCCCGGCCTCGGATATGAAACGGCAACGCCGGGCGCCGTTTACAGCTTTGTGCAATGGAAAAAGATGGGCACGGGCGCGCCGGCAAGCTACATCTACCTCGGACATTTCAAACGTATTCAAACCAAGGACGGGCAAGAAATCGTAGAAGATTTTTCCGCCGTTGCCAATTGCCGCGACGTCAAAACGGTTATCATCGAAGTGCAGTCGAGCGAACGCTTGATTGAGAAGTTTCTCGCCCTGCTCGACATGGACGCAGTGAATGCCTTGATCCGGGAGCATTGATTGCTCCGGCTCCAACTCTTGTCGCAAGAACCAACGGAAGCAGGCCAAATTATTGATGCGTTGTACCGCAAGATGAACCTCACGGCGTTGCAAAATATGATTGTGCCGTAAGGTCTGAGTTGGTGAAGGGCGATGGGCGAGTTTATGACCATCGCTCTTTGAATTACTCGTTTTCTCCTATCCCATACTTCTCCAGCTTATACAACAGCGTCGTCGCCTTGATCCCCAGCAGCCGCGCGGCTTCGGCTTTGACGCCGTGGGCGCGGGACATCGCTCTCTCAATCAACGCGCGCTCGACTTCTTCCAACGTTTGATTCAAATCCAAATTCTCGCTGGGCAACTGAAACACGGCGGAACGATCTTTCACTAGTGGCGGCAGATCGGCGACGGTGATGTGCTCGGCTTCGCAGAGGACGGCGGCGCGTTCGAGCACGTTTTCCAATTCGCGCACGTTGCCGGGCCAGTGATAGTTTTTCATCATCTCCAATGCTTGTGGCTCAATTTTCAAATTGAGCTTGCGCAGCTCGTGACCGAGGCGTTGGAGAAAATGATGGATCAGCACGGGCAGATCATCTGTGCGTTGGCGCAGCGGCGGCAGATTTATCGGAACAATGTGCAGACGATAATACAAATCTTCGCGAAAGCGCCCGGCAGCTACTTCTTCTTTCAAATTGCGATGGGTGGCGGCAATGACGCGCACGTCGATGCTCACGGTTTCTTCGCCGCCGACGCGCTCGAATTCCTTCTCTTGCAAAACGCGCAGCAGTTTGATTTGCAGCGCCGGGGAGATGTCGCCGATTTCGTCGAGAAAGATGCTGCCGCGATGCGCCAATTCGAAGCGGCCAAGCTTGCGTTTCAGCGCGCCGGTGAACGCGCCTTTCTCGTGGCCGAAGAGCTCGGATTCCAACAACGTTTCCGTCAATGCGCCGCAATTGACGCGGATGAACGGGCCGTCGGCGCGGTTGCTGTTTTTGTGAATGGCGCGCGCGACGAGCTCTTTGCCGGTGCCGCTCTCGCCGTAAATGATGACGCTGGAATCCGTCGGCGCGACTTTTTGCAACATGCGAAACACCTCTTGCATCGGCTGCGATTGTCCGATGATCTCGCCGAAATTGAATTGGCTTTCTTCCTCCTGCCGCAAATAAAGATTTTGTTCCTGCAAATTTTCCAATTCCCGGCGCTGGCGCAAACGCTCGGCGAGACGCTCTAATTTGACCGTCAGCTCATCCGGCGAAAACGGCTTGGTGATAAAATCCGCCGCGCCTTTTTGCATGGCTTGCACGGCGAGATCAATCGAGCCGAACGCGGTGATCACGATCACTTCGCAGGCCGGTTGCAGCGCTTCGACTTTTTCCAAAAGCGTCAGGCCATCCATGCCGGGCAGGCGATAGTCGGAGATGATGATGTCGGCAAGTTTCGATTTGAGCGCCGCCAATGCCGGTTCTGCACTCTCGAAGATTTCGACGTGATGTCCGAGACGGCGCACAACGAGTTCAAGGCCCTCCCGCATGGTGGCGTTGTCTTCGATGATGAGAATACGGAGTTTGTCGTTCATGCGAATTTTAAATTTAAAATTGAAAATTTTCAATTTTCAATTGAAAAATTACACAGACGAGGCCGTCTGTGCTACGGGTAAAATCAACCGGAAATGCGCGCCTTTATCATTCGGCGCCAATTCGACGCGGCCGCCGTTTTGCTCTGCGAGACGCTGCACGAGCGCCAAGCCGAGGCCGCTGCCTTGTGATTTCGTGGTAACAAACGGCTCGAAAATTTTCCCGGCCAATTCCGTGGTCACGCCGGGGCCGGTATCATAAATTGAAATCGCCAAATTTTGATTTTGTTCCTCGGCGACGATCCGAATTTCGCCCTGGCCGTTCATCGCTTCAATCGCATTGCGCAACAAGTTGAGCAAAATACGGCGCGTCTGGCTGTAATCGGCCTTAACCGCGCCGGCTGCGGGAATTTCCATTTTCCAAATTATATTCCGGGCGCTTTCTCCGAGCGCCTGTTGAACTTCACTGATGAGCGGACTCAATTCGATGCGCCGGCGCTGGCTCTCCGCCGGTTTGGCGTATTCCAAAAAATCCTGCACGATGGAATTGAGTTGGCGAACTTCGTGCAGGATTTTTTTTACCTGCGGCCGCAGCCCGTCCGGCACGTCTTTTTCCAGTAAACCGGCAAAAAGCTCGATGCCGCCGAGCGGGTTGCGAATTTCGTGCGCGACGCCGGCGAGCATCATCCGAAAATTTTGCTCGCGCCTTGCAACCGCCTGCCGCATTTCTTCCATCGTGCGGGCAAGAAAAGCGACTTCTTCGCTGCCGGCAATGGTGAGCAAATCCGGCGTTCGTCCGGCGCCAATCGCGGCGGCGGCTTGCCGCAAGCGTTCGAGCGGCCGGGTAATTTGCCGGGCAAACAAAATTCCCGTCACCGCGGCGACAAGCAAGCCGAGAACTCCGATCGTCCACAAAACGCGGCGGGTTTCAGCGATGGCTTTTAAGCTTTCGGCGCTGCCCTCGACGCCGATCACGGCGCGAATTTGATTTTGTTCTTTTGCCGGCGCATACGCGGCTTTGAACGGATTTCCCTGCGCATCGGCAAACAATTTGGCGCTGCTCGCTTCGCCGGCGAGGGCTTTTGAAATTTCCGCGGCGTCAAAGCGCAGCCGGACGTATTTTTCTCCAATCGTCAGCTCGCGGCGGCTGTCAAAATAGATCTCGTCCTGCGAATTGAAAATCACCAGGCGCGAGAGGCCGGCGGTTTCGACGAGCGGCTGCAGCTCGCGGCGCAGCTCGTTCATCCGGCGCGAGTCTTCATCGCCGGGCAGCAGGCTCGTCACCGGCCAGACCTCTGCCGTTTTCTCCACGGTTTGCGCCGTGATTTTCGCCAGCGTGATCAAACGCGCGCCAAGCTCTTTTTCCACGAGCCGCTGCATTTGCCACTGCAAATAAAAACCCGCCAGGGCCATGAGCAGGCCGATTTGCGCAATGACAAAAGTGATAAGCTGCGTGCGTATGCGCCGAGGGAACATGCGATCACGTCGAGCGAGTTATTGATTAGCAGGGCGCTGAAAAACTCCACACTTGTCATTGCGAGGCGCTTTTTGTCCCGCTTTTCGGGACTCCGTACAGCGGAGCCGAAGCTATCTCTTGGTTTTTAAAGATTGCTTCGCTGCGAAACGCTCGCAATGACACTTTTTCAGCACCCTGTTAGGAAAGTCACTGACCGGTCACTTTTTGTGCGTAAAATTTCGCGATTTAAACAAATTTAAGTGGCCGGTCAGTCTCATTTTTCTACTTTTCAAATACGCTGTTAGAGTGTGCCGGCAGTTTTTTCCGCCTCAATAGAAGAAAGAGACCGGCGATGATCAACAGCACCGGCCAGTAGCGGCTATAATAGCGGAAAGGCCCGAAGGCGACAAAGAACACCGCCGAGAGGCAGATCAAAATGCACGCCGGAATCAACAGGCCGCTCTCGCGATTGCCGAAGAGATACATCATCAAAAAACCGAGGCCGGGGCCGAGAATGAACGTTGGCCAGAGTTCCGACATGCGCCACCAGCCGGTCAGCGTGCAATATTGAAACAAGGCGCCGCAAACGAGCAAAATCGTCGCCGGCATCAGCAGGCCAACATTACGGCGGTCGGTCAAAAAAATCACGAAACAGACGGCCGAACCGGCAAATAACAGCATCGGCCACAACGTTCGCCAGCCGATGCCGAACAGATTAACCGCCAAAAAGACCGCCCCTACGGCGATGAGCAAAACGCCGAGCATGACTGCGCCGCGATTGTCGGACATGGTTCATTCTCCAAAGTTAAGGCCGGCAAAACACTTGTTGGTTTACACCGCTTGGACGGGATAATTTTATCACAACGAAATGTAGAAATAAAATTCTACAGCAATTTTAATAAAAATCGGTTAAAATGGTTAAAATGTCAAGACTATTTTATTACAAAATTTTACTTGACAAATTGCTTTGCTTTTTATATTTTTAAAAGGTCTAAAGTGTAATAAAGCGCGATAGACCTGCAAAGCTGATTAGTACGGACGTAGTCTTGCAAGGAAATGACAGGGCATGGTCGAGTTTCGGCTGTGCTTTTTTTTTGGTCAACCAAATTATAACCCAATTCAAAACGCTCGCGCTGATGATCAATTCAAAACCAGCGCAGCGAATAAAAACCCTTTAAGGAGGCACTTTTTATGAGAGGTAAGACGTTCCTAAGTATTGTCGCTTTGGTTTTCGCTCTCGCCTTGCTGGCCGGATGCGCCAAGGTTCCGCAGGAAACTGTGGATGCGGCGAAAGCCGCGGTTGAAGCGGCGAAAGCCGCAGAAGCGGATCGTTATCTGGCGGATCAATTCAACGCCGCGCAAGATTCGCTCACTGCCGCGATGGCCGAAATCGAGACGCAAAATTCCAAGTTTGCCTTGACCCGCAATTACGATCGCGCGAAAGCCCAGCTCGAGTCGGCGATGAACGCAGCCAATGCCGCCAAAGACGGTGTGGCGGCCAAGAAAGAAGAAGTCAAGGCCGAAGCCCAAAATCTGTTGACCAGCGCGCAAGCGGCTGTGGAGGAAACCAAAAAGTTGATGGCCAAAGCGCCACGAGGCAAGGAAGGCAGACAGGTGCTGGAGCAGATACAGGCGGAGTTGTCTGGAGTGGAGGCTTCCTGGGCTGAGGCGAACAACGCGTTGAGTTCCGGCGATTTTATGGGCGCACGCGACAAGGCGCAAGCGGCGATGGACAAGGCCACTTCTCTCGGCCAGGAATTGCAAGACGCCATTGCCAAGACCAAGCGGCGATAACCTGCATTTGAGTTTGGCTTGAAAACCTCGATCGGCGATGAATTCCGTGATTTAGTTTTGATTCGATCTTCGTCGCGGGTCGGGGTTTTTTATTTCTTCAACCGAAAAATTTTTATCATCACAAGTTATGGATACAGCCTTGCTTGGGGAGCAGATCAAAAGGAGAGAGTGGGACAGGATAGGTTTATTCTTAGGGTCAGGACTTGCCTTTTGGCTGGTCACGTTCTTGATTCTGATCATTCTTTCGGCGTCGCCGCCGGTTTCGACATTCGAACAGGCCTGGATGGCGCTCGGCTCGGCGCGCCAGGCGGAAGCCAATATTTACGCCGACGACGAATTTCGCGCGGCGCGGAAGAATTGGGAACAGGCGATACAAGCCTGGGCGCGCGAAAACAGAAAGTTGTTTTTCCGGCGCGATTTTCAGAAGGCGTTTGAATTGGCCAAAGCCACGCGGCTGCAAGCCCGGAAAGCCGAATCCGTCGCCGCCGTCAAGAGGGATTCGCTGCAATTCGCGGCGGTGGCGAGCCTGGCTTTTGTCCGGCAGAAAGTCGATGAGTTCAAAACGCAGTTCAATCAGGTTCCGGTCGCGGCGGGGCTGCGCAAAAAATTTGTCGTCGGCGAATTGTTGATGATGGAAAGCGAATTGGCCTTCAACCGCGAGGACTTTTGGCTGTCAACGCGCAAAGTGCGGCTGGCGGAAGCGTTGGTCGGGAGCGCCGGCGCCGACGCCACGAAATTTTTGCGGGCCTATTTGCTGAAAGTTCCGGAGTGGCAGCGTTGGGCCGCCGAGGCCGTTGCCTGGTCGGAACAACAAAATGCCGCGGCCATCGTTGTCGACAAGATGGCGTATCGCTGTTATGTTTACGTCGCCGGCAAAAAACGCGCGGAATATCCCATCGAGCTAAGCCCGCGCTGGCTCGGTCACAAACGGCAAAAAGGCGACAACGCCACCCCGGAGGGCCATTATTACGTCATCAAAAAGAAAAGCTTGCGAAATACCACCTACTACAAGGCGCTGGAGATCAATTATCCGAATGAAAGCGATCGCGAACAATTTCTCCGGGCCAAGGCGCAGGGCGAATTGCCGCGTCACGCGCAAATCGGCGGATTGATTCAGATTCACGGCGACGGCGGCAAGGGCATGAACTGGACTTCCGGGTGTGTGGCGCTGCGGAATCAGGACATGGATGAAATCTTCGATCTCGCCATCGTCGGCACGCGCGTGACGATTGTTGGCGCGCTGAAAACTCCGCCGGCGCTCGAGCAGAACTCGATCATTTCAGCGCAAAAGCTCAATGGCGCCAATCATCATCCCGCTTCATCGAAGTAAAGCATGAACGACGCGACAAAAAATAATCCGCTGTCTCCATCTGTTTCTCCGAATGCAGAAAAAATTTCGAGGGCCGATCATCAATCGGCGGCGCGGATCCACTTTGCTGACGCCGGCCAGGGCGCCGCGACCGGCAGAGCGCTTGGAACTGGCGTCTGTGCCGGCTTGTTGCTGTCGCTTTTGATGCTCTGGTTTGCGCCGGTTTTGCGTGAATGGATATTTGCCGTTTTGCCGGAGTCGAAATTTGCCATCCAACTTCGCACGGCGGATATCAAACAGCTCCAAAAAGAGGCGCGGAGCCTGGAAAAACGCGTCGCCGCGCTCCGCAGAAAATATGAGACGTTGACCCCGCGCGCGCCGTATTTGATCGTCAATACCTCCGGCAATCGCATTCAGGTGATGAAAGGAAACGAGCTGCTCCACGAGGGAATGTGTTCGACTGGCAGCTACATTTTGCTCAAAGCCGCGGATGAACGCCAGTGGATTTTTCACACGCCGCGCGGCATGTTTCGGATTCGCGGCAAAAGCGAGTATCCGGTTTGGAAAAAGCCGGATTGGGCGTTTATCGAAGAGGGTTTGCCGGTGCCGCCGCCCAATGCGCGCGAGCGTTTTGAGTACGGCGTGCTGGGCGAATACGCGCTGGAGCTTGGCGACGGCTATCTCATTCACGGCACGCTGTACAAGCGCATGCTCGGCATGCCGGTGACGCACGGCTGTGTGCGGCTGGGCGACGAAGATTTGCGCATCGTTTACAAAAACCTCCAATTCGGCTCAAAAGTTTTCATCTACTAAAATGTCGCTAAAACATTGGGGCGCTGCCGTTGTCAACCGGCTGGCGCAACCTTTCCGTTTCTTGCAGCAGAACCGCAAAGCCAAAGTTGTTTTTTTCGTTTCGTTGCTGGTCTTCCCGCTTTTCACCTTCATTGTAACTGTCGTACTCCCCGTTGCCAAAAATCCGTTTGAAGCGTCGGCTGAAGATGAATTTAAGGAAAGCGCCGAAGCGCTTCCCGACTCGACGCCGGCGGAAATCATTGCCGGGCGCCAGGAACTGGCCAGGAAAATAGCCTCGCTGGAAATTGATCAGGCGTTTTTTCAGGCGCGCCTGCAATTATCCAAAAACGACTCCATCAGCCTTGCCGTCGATTTGATCGACAGCGTGGCGGCTCTCGAAATCAAGGGGGTGCCGATCCGGCGCTGCAAAATTTTGCGTTATCGCAGCGGCGGCCTCACCAAGCGTTTGCGCAGCCAGGGCCGGTTGCATCAATGGCTCTCCACGCCTTTTGTGTTACAGAAAGAATTGGCCACGCTGCCGAAATCGCCGATTCGCATCAAGGAAGCGCCGAAAGACACCATCGAAGCCAACGAGTCGAAGGGCGAAGATCTTCCCATCGAACATCGCGACGCCGAATTTACGCTGAAGTTTGACCGCAATCTGAACCTCGCCGTCGAACAAGCGCAGCCGCCATCGTTCTCCGGCCGCTTGCGCAAAATATGGTATGCTTTGCGCCGCAACTTTGACACGACCCGCGACGCGGTTGTGGCGCTGGCTTACTTGCGGCTGCCGCAGCATCGCATGTGGATTGAAATCGAGCTTTCCCGCGAAGACGCCAAGGCCATCTATCGCGCCCTGCCCAGCCGCGCCGAAATGGCGCTGCGATTATAACAAAAACGCCTCAGCTTGCAACGAAAGTTTATTTGCTTTTAATGAAAGCAGATTGTAAATTACGTTTGCGGCAAACTAATTAAAGCCTATCCGACGAATAGCAATTCAACGATACCAAAATTTTATCATCCGTTGCGTTGTTTCTATCCGTTGGGCAGTCTTGCATCATTTATTTTAATTAAAGAATGCCCATCAACCCCGATCTTTTCCGCCGCGTGCTGAGCCAGTTCGCCACCGGCATCACGATTGTGACGACGCGCGCCGGCGACGAGATTCACGGGTTGACGGCGAACTCGTTTTGCTCGGTTTCGCTCGAGCCGCCTCTCGTCTTGGTTTGCGTGGACAAAAAGGCGCACAGCCACGATCTCATCAAGAAAGGCCGCAACTTTGCGGTGAACATTCTCAAGGCCTCGCAGGAAACGCTGGCGCGGCGTTTCGCGACCAACAACCTGCCCGCATCCGAACGTTTCGCCGGAATTAAATTTCAAACGGAAGTCACCGGCGCGCCGGTTTTGCAGGAATCGTTCGGCTGGCTCGATTGCAAGCTTGTGGCGGCGCATCCCGGCGGCGATCACACCATTTTCGTCGGCGAAGTTTTAGCGCTGGGGCGGCATCAAGGCAGCGAAGCGTTATTATTTTTTCACAGCAAATATCAAAAGCTCAATCCAATTTGATAACATAAAAATTTTCGGTTGGTCAGTGATTTAGGAATGGAAAATGGAATGGGTCAGGAACATTAAGAAGCTCTATCAAAAATATAAACGAGCACTTTTGTATCTCGACTTGCTATTTGTCGTGATCGTTTTATATGCTGGAAAGTATTTAGGCTCATTGCGAGAGCAACTACTTCCCGCTGCAATTGCGGGGGCTTTTGCGATATTGCTCGAAACTTTGTTTTCAATCACAGACGCCTTACAGAAAAAAGATGATGCTACAGAATACACATCCATTACCTTGGCCTTACCGAAGATCGTTCAAATATTATCGTCGAAAACCGAAATACGAATACCTGTTTCGTTTGTTTGAGAGTTGGTTTGATCATGCTCCACGCCAACAAGTTGATCTGCTTAATTAATAACGTGTAAAGTAAATAGTTTCAGTCTAACAATCCTTTTCGACGTGAAAAAAAACATGCGTATAAAAGTTTTGCTTTTGTTAAGTCTAGTTACAGTTCTCATTTTGCTCATTAGTTTTACTTTCAAGGATAATTCGGTCCGACAATCCAATCAAACCAACGACAACTCAAATTGGCCGACGCGCCGGCAGCTTCGCGATGCGATGTTTCGCAGCGGGGGGATGCACGTGGTTTATCCCGCCAATCCGGAAGAATGCGCGGTACGCTATCGCGATTATTATACGCAGCAACAGCGCCGGGCGCGATGGTTCAGGTCGCATGTGTGGCGCGATGTCGAATTTCCAACGGACAGCCTCCATCTCAAGCCGGTCTCGTTGATCGGCGCCATCAGCTCCAACCAAATTTTGCCGCGTCTATTGCCGGATTTGCCGATCAAGCGTTTGCACAACGGCTTTCATTTTCACGGCCAGGATTATACCGGCGCCGGCGATATAGTTTACCTCTCTTTTCCCAATCCGCAAAATCCCACGCAACTGCTCAACGTGCTGACCGGCAACAGCGACGAGGCCATTCTTGATTTTCTCCAAAATAGCCCGCGCCGTCTGCGCCAGATTGGCGATTATTACGTCGCGCAGCAGGGCCGGGTTGTGTTGTTCGGTTTCTTTCAAGATGCGGGAAAAGCCGCCTGGAAATTGGAGGCCGCCAAAACTTATGATTTGCGCGCCACGCCAAAACCGGTCAAGGCCACCGAGCATTTTGCGTTTGTTGCACGCGGCAAAAATCCGTCGCTCGCTGAGATTGAAAAATTAGCGACGCGATACGAGGAAAATCTGGCCAATTTGATGAAACGGCTGGCGCTGGCCAATGAAGAATTGGCTGCCTTGCCGCGTCTAACCGTGCATCTCTGGGACAACGCCGAGGAGAAAGGCTTGCTCACCGGCAACACGGATTTGCGGCATGTCGATCAAGCCCGCAACGAGACGCATTTGCTGTGGACGGACGATCTGCGCGGCGATGATTTTTTTGCCGAGGCCAGGTGGTATCTTGCGAAGTTGTTGGAGGAGAAAACAAATCCGGCTTTGGAGGAAGGCTTGGCGGTGGCGATGGCCGAGCGCTGGCGCGGCATCGGTTATGCCGGATGGGCGGCGCGACTGATACAAACACAAAATACCCCGCCGCTCGCCGAACTGTTTGACAAGGAAATCCGGCTGCTGGAATCCGAATTGGTGCGCCAGCCTCTGCTCGGCAGTTTTGCGAATTTTCTGTTGGAAAAATTTGGTCCGGACGATTTCACCAAACTTTACCGGCAATGGCCTGACAGCGGCGTCACCGATCGCTTCCCGCAAAATGAAACGTGGGAAAAATTAGCCGCGCAATGGCAGGAGAAAATGCGCGCGGCGTCGCCGGTTCCGTTGCGTTACGCTTCGCCCCGCCCAATTGCCGCCAACGATTTTCACCGCGGCTTTTGTTATGCGCACGAGGGCTATCAGATTTATAACGGCTATCTCGGCAGCCAATCGCGCGAGGCGCTGTTAAAGCTTGCCGCTCTCAGCGTGAACAGCATCTCGCTCACGCCGTTCGGTTATATGGAGGAAGCCGGCAAGCCGGAATTTATCCGCCGCAGCGACGGCCCGTACGGCGAAAGTGACGAGAGTGTCGTCATCGCCAAAAACTTTGCCAAAGGCTATCACATGCGGGTGATGCTCAAGCCGCATATTTGGGTGGGCCGCGGCTGGCCGGGCGACATTCACATGCCGACTCCCACGGCGTGGAAAACTTTTTTTGACTATTACGAACGCTGGATGCGCGGCTACGCGGTGTTGGCGGAAATGCACGATTTCGATATGCTCTGCGTCGGCGTCGAGTTGGCGCAAGCCACCATCGGCCACGAGCAGGCCTGGCGCCAAATGATCGCGCGCCTGCGCGGTTTATATTCCGGGCCGATGGTTTATGCCGCCAATTGGGGGCAAGAATTCGAGAATCTGAAATTTTGGGAGGCGTTGGACGCCATCGGCATTGATTGTTATTATCCGCTCTCGGAAAAAGAAAATCCCACCGACGCCGAGCTTCTCAGCGGCGCCAAACGCATCGTTGAAAAAATCCGCGCGGTGGCGGCAAAATTCAACAAGCCGGTTCTCGTAACGGAAATCGGCTTTACCTCCTCATCGCAACCCTGGAAAAATCCGCATCAAGAAGATCGCAACGCCGCGGTCGATCTCGACGCGCAGCGCCGGTGTTACGAGGCGGTTTATCAAGCTTTTTTAAATTCCGGCTCGAAAAGCAGCCGGTGGTTGGCGGGAATTTATTGGTGGAAATGGCCGAGCACGCTCGAAGAAGGCGGGCCGGAAGACAAACAGTTTATGCCGAACGGCAAACCGGCTGAGAAAGTGCCGGCAAAGTGGTATAAGCAAATCGCCAGAGAAGCAACGCCCACAGGACAGTAATGTTTCTATTCTATTGTAGCAGAATCGCGGCGAGCCTGTGGCAACAGTCCTGACATTTCGAGAACACGATGCGACCACTGCCTGGCGTTTTCCACCAGAATATGTCGCCAATTCTCATCATGCCAGTTTTGAGCACTCTCCAATTCCCACAACGCTAATTGTCTTTGTAATCCTACAAGTTCCGCAGCCTGAGGGATTTCTAATTCCTTTGCCGTCCACTCAATAAACCATCTGCTTTCCAACAAAATGCTTGCGACCACATCTCTAACGCCGTCATGTTTCGAGAAACTGGCAATACGTGAGAGATTGGCCGCCAATCCTCCCAATCTAATGGGCAAAGCATCTTGCAAATATCGGGAGCGTCGTTGATCGAAGTTTTTCATACGCCCTCCAAAAATTGCCTGGCTATTGCTTCAACACGCTGTCTGATGCTTTGATCTGCAATGGTCATGGAATAGTTTTGTTGATTTGGGCGAATATTGATAAGAGCATCAAACTCAACTTTTTGGATTGAGGGTATCCAATCCGCGCCCCAAATGTCTGTTTGATTGCTGCCGTCTTGAAGAAGAACCGACTCGCAATCGGCGTGCATCGGGCCGCCGCCCGCCAGAATGTCGCGTTGAATATCAACGGCTAATTTGATGAGGGTCTCCAACGCCTGCAGCATCTCGTCGATTTGCTGCCGCGTTGCTTTTTGGCGAAGAATGTGAATAAAAAATCACCTCGATATCCGCTTATGATTGCTTCTGCTGTTCCCCCAAATACAAATACCTCCCCAACAAATTCACAAACTTGCTCCACTTCGCACCGGCGGGCCGCTCGTCTTTGCTGATGCGATCAATGGCATTGAGCTTCGAGTCGATCTCATCGGCATAATAAAGAATGAACGCTTCGCGCGTCATCGGCTCCACCGGCGAGGCTTGCTCCAGTTTGCCTTGGTGGCTCAAAATCAAATGCTGCAATTTCATTGCAAGATCCTGGGGAAATTCCGCAAACTCGTTGATCTTTTCGGCGACCATCTGGCTGCCGATGACGATGTGGCCGACGAGCCGGCCGGCGTCGGTGTAATCGAAATTCGGGCCGAAGGTGTAGGACTCGATTTTGCCAAGATCGTGCACGAGCGCGGCAGCCACGAGCAGGTCGCGGTCGACGGCCGGATAAATTTTTGCCAGGCGGTCGCAGATGGTGGCGATGTTCAGCGTATGCTCCATCAAGCCGCCGAGATAATTGTGATGCCAGAGTTTGCCGCCGGGCGCTTCGATAAATTTTGGGGCGAGTTTTTCATCGTCGAAGAGCCGGCGCAGGAGAGAGAGCAAATAAGGATTGGCCACGCTGTCGATCATTTTGCGAAAATTCTGCCAGAGCACCTGGCGGTCGGTTTCGACAACCGGCACCAGCTTCGACATATCGACTTGATCTTCCGGCTTGGCGCGGCGGATTTTTTCGACGCGGATTTGTTTGACGCCCTGATATTCATCAACGCTTCCCGCGACTTTGACGACGTCGCCGGCTTCGACAGCGTCGGTGTCGCCGCTGCCAAAAAGATCAGGCGTAAAATCCCACCACACCGCGTCGATGTGGCCGCTGGCGTCGGCAAAATCCAACGCCAGAAAAGGATCCCCGTTTTTCTTTTTTTTGATTTCCTTGCGGCGAATCACGAAAAACGCGGTGAAATGCTCGCCGAGCATGAGGTCAGCAATTTGTTTCATACTGCCTCCATTTTTAAAGTAGGGCAGACTGCCAGCCTGTCACAAAATTCAGCGGTCGCGCCCAGTCCGCAATATTTCGCAACGCAACAAATGTTGCCTCGCGGTAAAGGCGGTGCAAATTATTTATTGCCCTTGCCGTTCTCTTTTTCGCCGCAACAGCTCTGGTATCACAACAAAAATAAAAATCACCAAAGTTAGAGCGGCCATCATTAAGATAGCATTAGTCATTTTTTATCTCGTGATTAGGAGCCTCTTTTTAAAATAGATTCGCCTAACTACGGCTTCGGCTGCAAAACCAGCGTGTTCTTGCTGCCAGCCGCAATCGCTTCCCGGCTCATCGAAACGGTGCGATATTTCCCTTGCCGCCACAATTCAAGCTGATCTTGATAATGCTCGCTGAGCGCCTGGCCGGATTGGCCGCCCGGAATGACTGACCAAGAATTTTCCGGATCGGCCAAATCAACAATGCGGCGCACCGAGGGGCCGGCAAAAACGCCGTAAGGCGCCGTCAAACGATATTCGCCTTTGTTGATCGTATCGGCCGAGCCGCCGAGCGGAAACGGCCCGGCGTTGAAAAGTTGATCGAGCGGCTGTTGTTTTCCCAACGGGTGCTCGAGCTGAAGTTGATGAATTTTTCCCCATTGCCAATCGGCCATGATCTCGCCAAAGTTTTCGCGGAGGAATTGCAGGGTTTTCCGATAAGACCGCAGCGCGATGTGCGGCGCGGTTTCGATTTCGGGCGTGCCGCGATCATCGAACCACGGCGACTCGGGATGCTGCGCCAGGTACTCCAGCGCGCGAATGGCAAGGCTCGACCAGGCGGCGTAAGCCTTGAACAAGGTATCGCCCAATTCGTCTTTGATCGTCGCCAGCAAAAATTCTTCCGTCCAAACTTGAAACAACGCGGCCGGCACGCTTTCCGGTGTTTCGCCGCCATCCCACGTGCTCAACAGCAGCCGCGCATTTTTTTCTTCCTCATTTAAAGTTGGGCGGTTGCCATTGGCGCTGTCAGGTTGCACGGCCTCGTCGAGCAATTTGAGCAGCCCTGGCAGCATTCGCCGCGCATGAATGGAGACCACGTCGTTCTGCATTTGCTGAAAAATTTTCACGTCGAGCTTGCCGGTTTGCTGAATCAGCTCCGTGATGCGCTCGATTCGGCTCGTGGGTTCCCAGGCGTTTGAAATGTAAAAGGGGAAATTTTTTCCGGCGATCAAATTGTTGGCGGTGGCAACAAAATTTTGCGGCGGATTGTAAACGTGCGGCATCTGCTCGAAAGGAATCATGCCGATCCAATCGCCCGCATTTTCCCAGCCGCGATAGGGCAGCCAGCCCTTGCCGTCGCGGCGAATCGGCACCAGGCCGCACGAATAGTAGCCGATGTTGCCGGCGACGTCGGCGTAAATGACGTTTTGATTCGGCGACTTTAAATGTCGCATGGCTTGCTGAAAATCGTTCCACGATTTGGCGCGATGGAGCAAATGCGTCGCGCGCATTTCGTCGGTGATCTCGAATCCCGTCCACCGAAACGTCACCGCCAGCGAATCGTTTCGCGCCGCCTCGTTGATGGCATTCACCACCGGACCGTGCGCGGTCGAGCGAATCTTGAAAACTTCGGGCGCGCGCCCCTTGACCGGAATATTTTCCTCGATCACCTCCATTTTTTTCCAACCGCCGTCGCGCCAATACTCGTCGGGATTTTCTGGATTGATTTTTTCAAGATAGAAATCGAGATCATCCACCATGCCGTTGGTAAATCCCCAGGCGATATCGCGATTGTGGCCGAGAACGACGCCGGGCAGGCCGGGAAACGTGACGCCAACCACCTCCAGCTCCGAACCGGCGGCGAGATGCATTTCATACCAAACCGACGGCAGGGTGAGACCGAGATGCGGATCGTTGGCAAGCAGCGGTTTGCCGCTGGCCGTGCGGCTGCCGCTGACCGCCCAGCTATTGCTGCCGAGCACCGCCGGCGGCATGCCAAGGCCGGCGCGGGTTTGAATCGCAAGCTGGAAGAAATCATCCAGTCGCCCGCCGATTCCTTTGGGCAAATCGGCAACGATGCTCGGCGTGTTCGGCAAAACCGCGGGAAAAATTTCCATCGCCATCGGCAGGCCGTAACGATCGGCGACTTTGCCCAAGACCGGCTCGAAAAACCAGGCAAAGCAGAGCTTGAACGCCATCAAACGAATATACCCGATGCTGTCTTCGATTTGCCAGGGTTCCGGTTTGTATTGCAGGATGCTAAATTCGAGCGGCAGGCGGGATTTGTTTTCTTCGATAAACGCATTCACGCCTTCGGCATAGGTCTCGAGCATGCGCCGCGATGACGGGGAGAGATTTTCGGCAAGGCGTTTGGCGAGGCGGTGAAATCCCCAGGTGCGCAAAAACTTATCGCCGGGAAGAGCCGCTTCGCCGAAAATTTCCGCGAGCGTGCCCCGCGCGGCGCGGCGCGTGAAATCCATTTGCCAGAGCCGATCTTGCGCGGCGACATATCCGGCGGCGCGCCAGAGATCATCCTCGTTCTGCGCAAAAATATGCGGCACACCGTATTCGTCGCGATAAACGGTAACAGGTTGCGATAGAACGGCCAGAGAGGTTTTTCCATTCGTCTGCGGCAGCGATTTTTTCAGCAATCGCGCGCCCAAGACCACCACGGCGCCGAGAACCACCGTCAAAATGATTGCACTTCCCCCAACGATTCTCAGGCTTTTGGGCATCGTTACGCTTTCATCCGAAAGAGGTTTTCGATTAAAGAATTATCTGTTTGCGGGATGTTGGAAAAATAAAGTTTTGGCGTGATGGAGGCGGTGTTCATTTCGGAACGCCATCTCCATCACGCCGGCAGTCCAGTTTTAAGGCTTGCGCTTACGACGGTCTTCGCCTTGGCTTTCGCCCGAGCGTTTTTCCTCGCGCTTGTTGGTGTCTTGCTGCTGCGGCGTGACTTGTTTATCGCCGGAATCAGCCGGTTTAGCAATCGTGCCGGGATTTGCCGAAGGTTCCGGTGTGCTGGCTGTGGATGGCGAGGTTTCATCTTGCCGGCTCAAATGGCGCCGATCGAAGGGACGTTTTTTCTGCTCTTCGGTTGTGGCCCCATCCGCGCCGCCGGGAACGATCGGCGTGTAATACGGAATCCACCACGGGTTGTCGTAATAATAACCCCAGGCCGGCGAAATGAATCGACGCGGCGGCGGCACGGCCGGGTGATACGTGCTCAGACCGGCAAGGTTGTGACACGCCGAACAATCATCGGCAAACCCGACCGCCTCGCTGTCGCGCGCCGGCGCGGTTCGGTCGTCGATTTGCACGCGCGGATGTTTCAAGAGCGTATAGCAGCCGATGCTGCTGGCGATCAATGAAACGGCGGCAAGTGTGAAAAATAATCTTCGTGATGTTTTCATGATTTAGATGAATTGGAAAAACGTGATTTGAAACTCGCGGTTGAAATATTTGGCCGTTCGCCGGTTTTGCAGAAGATTTTTCAAAAACACTTCGATGTAAACCACTTTTTTGACATTCAACCGCACGCCGGCGTTCAGGTAGCCGGTGCCCTCACCGAGCGAAACTTTTTCTTTGGTGTCGTTGAGGGCAAAATCGTATTCGCCGAGCAGCTCGAAATCCTGGTTAAAAGCTATGGACGCCCCGGTGAACAGGTTGACGTCGCGATCGCCGTCATCGCGCTCGAGCGAATAATTGACGCCGCCGTGAAAATCCAAATGCTCCAAAAATTCATAACTCTTGCTGGCGACGACATAAAACCCCGGCGATTTGTTGGTGTACCGGCTTAAATCGGAAATGAATGTACCGTAGCCTTGCGACTCGAAGCCGATGCTGATCGCCGGCAGCGCAAAACTTTCTACAATCAGGTTATAACGAACCATGATGCCCGGCGCGCGGTTCCAAAGCAGCGAGTCTTCGCCGAGAACGTGGGTGCCGCCGTAGGACGCGCCAAACATGAACTGCTTCGAAACGCCGACGCTCAACGAGGCAATCACGCCGCCGTTGCCGAAGGCCCGCGCCGACAGCGCGAACCCGGCTTGCGGCAAAGGCCAGGCGGTCGGCGTATCGATCACATGGCGGGGCTGCACGTCAAAGCCTTGCCCGAGCACTGAAATGGGCAGCAGCAACAGCAGCGACAGAACGATCTTTTTCATAGCTCCCTTCCTTGTTAAGCTGTTAACGAAACTCATCGCAAGCGCGGCAACTACTTCATCGTACTGAATGCAGTATACGAAAGTTTCCAAAAGCAATCAATTCTTGTTTTTACGCGCTTCTCGCCAGTTGCGATAGGCTTGTGGGCCGGCAACGATGAGAATCAAGGCGAGGAAAATTGCCATAACGATAGTGGGTTCAATCATTTTGATCTCCGCAAGTAAAGTGCAACTGCGTAACACACGATACAAATTACAATTCCTCCGACAACAGGAAGCCACCCCACCTTTTCAGTAAAGTAAGGATAATACGATGACTCCTGTTCCAATCAAATTTCCAAAATCGCCCAACTTATCACTCAAAAAGTCTTGTTGCCTTTCATTGAGTTTCACCGCCTCCTCCTTTGGGAACTAAATTTCTGAATAAATTTACATCATAATGCCGCTAAAGTCAAGAAAAGAATCGCCATAAAAACCACTGGCGAATTGGCAAATCTTTGCTTATCTTTAATTATTATAAAGTACGTTCGTCATGACTTTTTGCAAAAACAGGATTGGAGGAAAAGCGATGAAACAATTCGTTATTTTAATAAACGCGCTGATCGCGTTCGCCCTCATGGCCGGCTGCGCCGTCAACAAAACCGCGACGCGGGACAATTTCAAATATGATCGCGCCGGCATCAATGCGACCCGGCGCGTCGCCATCGTCGGCTTTGTCGGCGAAGTCAAACGCGACCAAAGCCGCATTGCCATCCGCCATATTTTCCAGGAAAAGCTCGCCGGTTTTCGCCGCTTTTATATCATCCCGGACGATTCGGTGCGCCAAGTGGTTCTCGATATGGGCATTCGAGAATTGCCGCAAGGCTACAACATCGACGAGCTTCGCCGCGCTGCGAAAAAACTGCGGGCGGACGGCGTGATTTACGGCGAGAATTATTCCACGGAGGCGAGCAGCGGGCAGGCCAAATATATTTGGGGCGACAAAGATTTGATGCCGCATTTTCATGCGATACTTTTATCCCCGCAAGGCCAAATTGTTTGGAAAGCCTGGGCTGAAGGCGAAGCCGGCAAGGAGACCAAGCTGAAAAAAACCTTGACGCTCGGCTTGATCGGCGATGAAGAACAAGTTTTGGAAGCCGTCGGCAATACGCTGACGGCCTTGGCGGATTATCTCGTGCGCAGCGAGCTGCCGTCGGGAGTGGATACCCATCCGCATCTTGTCCAGCAATGAATAATCTTACTCTTACTCGCCGTTTATACTTTTAAAAGCGAGTAAGAGTAGGAGTAGAGTAAGAGCTTCGAGCAAATCCTGTGATTACAACTTTTCACTCAGCGGATACAACACGCGCCACATTGCCGGTGTTTCCATATTTTCTTTCGTAATCACGTAGACGCCCGTATCGATGCGCTTCTCAATCGGACGATTCGCGACCGCCTCGAGCGCGGCTTTGACGCCGAGATAACCCATTTTGAAGGGATCTTGCACGATCAACGCCTGCACGGCGCCATGGCGCAGCGCCGCAATCTCGTCATCGGCGGCGTCGAAGCCGACAACTTTGATTTGCCCAATTTTTCCTCTCGCGGTCAGCGCCTGCACCGTGCCCAACACCCCGGCTTCGTTCGTCGGGAAAATTCCCGCGAGGCGCGGGTTGGCCGATAAAATATTTTCCATCACGCTCATGGCGGTCGCGACGTCGCTGTTGGAGTATTGCACCGCCACGAGCTTGAGATCAGGGTATTTTGCCAGGCCTTTTTTAAATCCCTCTTCGCGCATAATCGTCGTCGCCGCGCCCGGCACGTGCGGCATGAGCGCCACCTCGCCTTTGTAGTTGACCAAACGCGCCAGCTCATCCGCCGCCAGCTCCGCGGCTTTGATGTTGTCTGTCGCAATGAATGAAAGCGGCCGGTCGTAATCGACGCCGGAATCGATGGTGATGACGGGGATGCCGTTGTCCATCGCGCGGTCGATGAGCGCATTCAGCGCCTTGGTGTCACACGCCGCCAGCACGATCGCCTCGACCTTTTTGTTGATGTAATCTTCGATGATCGCGATTTGCCCGGCAATATCCGTCTCCTGCGCCGGGCCTTTCCAAATCACCTGCGCGCCCAATTCCTTCCCCGCCGAATCCGCGCCGGCTTTGACCGTCACCCAGAAATTATGAACCAGCCCCTTTGGACTCACCAGGATTTTGGGTTGGGATTTCTCCGGTTTCGAGCAAGCCAAGGCCCCGCAGAGAACAATCATAAAGAAAGCCATGCTATTTTTCATTTTCTTCGCCTCGTTCTTAATGGAAATTGCTTTACGTTGTTGGCTCAATATAATCATGAATCCCCTGATTTTAAAGGCTTTTTTTCACTATTTTGGATTTTTTATTTTCTCAAATAGTGAAAATTCAGCTTGCTTCTGTACCCGGCGGGTGTTATACTCGTTGAGGCTAAGCTTGTAAAGCAACATTTATGTTGCACGCATTGTTTCTTCTCAACATAAATGTTGAGTTACGCTGCCGTCATCGACTGGGATTCTGCAACTTAATATCTTGGAAAAAGAGCCAAAAACTGTATGAAAATTTTAGATAAACGAACCGCTTGAGCAATGAGTTCGTGATGGCTTCGCGAACGTGAGTGCTCGTTATGAAGGTTTTGCATTCCATAGGGATCACGCCAGAGAAGTAAAGTTTTGGTTAGCGTAGCTTACGAAGCGAAAACCGAATAAAAAAACGCTGGGCTGATTTTAACCAGTCCCAGCGTTTTTTATTTTCTGAATTTTGCACCGCCGCCTGCGATTGAAATCGCAGGCTCAAAGTTGAAAGCCACCTGAAGGTGGCTCGTCACCGCATGGCTAAACAGCCGCCTGAAGGTGGCTTGCGTTGTTGAGCCTGAGAATTCATTCTCGGCTCAGCTCAAACCGTGACCGCGTCGGGCGCCAGCTCCTCCAAATGAACGTTGGCGTCGGCTAATTTGCCGTTGCTCTGCTGCTCGGCGAAATGATCGCGCACGCGGAGGATGATGTCGTCGAGCTTGATTTTCGGCGCAAAGCCGATGAGCTTTTTGATCTTGGTGAGATCGGGCACGCGGCGCGCCATGTCTTCGAAGCCCTGCTCGTAGGCCTGCTCGTACGGAATTTTCACGATCTCCGATTTGCTGTTGGCCAGAGCTTTGACGCGCTTGGCCAGATCCATGATGGAGATTTCCTCGCTGCTGCCGATGTTGAAAATTTGCCCGACCGCGCCGGGGTGGTTCATCAACGCGCTCATCGCGCCGACGACGTCGCCGACGTAACCGAAGCAGCGCGATTGCGTGCCGTCGCCGTAGACGCGAATCGGCTGGTTGTGCATCGCGGCTTGCACGAAGCGCGGCACGACCATGCCGTACTGGCCGGTCTGGCGCGGGCCGACGGTGTTGAACAGCCGGACCAAAACCACCGGCAGTTGCTTCTCTTTGTAATACGCCAGCGACAAAAACTCGTCGATGGCTTTCGAGCACGAGTAGCTCCAGCGGCTTTTCGTGGTCGGACCGAGAATGCGGTCGTCGTCTTCGCTGAACGGCACTTTGCTGCTTTTGCCGTACACTTCCGAGGTCGAGGTGATGAGCACTTTTTTCTTGTAGCGGTTGGCGATTTTGAGCACGACTTCGCTGCCCAAAATGCAGCGCTCGATGACTTCCACCGGGCGATTGACGATCAGCTCGACGCCCACCGCCGAAGCCAGATGATAAATCACGTCGCATTCGCTCACCAGGCGATCCATGACCGCTTCGTTCATGATGGTTTCAATCGCAAACCGGAAATGCGGCAGCGCGCGCAGGTGGGCGATGTTTTCCATCCGGCCGGTCGACAGATCGTCGATGATGGTGACATGCTGGCCTCGTTGCAACAGCGCTTCGGCAAGATGAGAGCCAACGAATCCGGCGCCGCCGGTAATCAACACGTTCATGCAGCTTCTCCTTTACTGTTCTGAGGGGATAAATCGTTTGTTCATGCCGGCAATAACCGGTGTTTGATTTTGCCGAACTGTTTTTTGGCGTAATAATAATATCCGAGTCCGTGCTCGATCTTGAAAACAAATTGCCGCAGCGAATCGCCCCAGAGAATTTCGGAGCGGCCAATGGCGTAGTCGTCGAGCGGGCCCTGGTGATCGAAGGGCGGCCCGCCGCAGGCGCCGCGGTAACCGGCGGCGCGCACGAATTTTTGCACGTTGAGATTGAATTGCCCGAACGGATAGCAGAAAAATTCCACCGGCCGGCTCAAGCGGGCGGTCAAGCGCTGGCGCGAAACGCTGACTTCGGCGATCAGCTCGTCGCGCGTCAGCTCGGTCATACGCCGATGATCGAGACCGTGGGAATGAAATTCCCAGCCGGCTTCCTGCATGGTTAAAATTTCCGGCCACGCCATGTAGCTGTTCCGGCCTTCGACCGGCCTGGCGGAATCGTGGCGCAGCAGATTGCACGCGAGGAAAACCGTGGCGGAAAATCCATGCCGGCGCAAAATCGGAAAAGCCCGGCTG
>Ga0247727_10004751_pt1 | contig 28432 bp, 25 predicted proteins | sample WisWelCaveWW1625_FD_202498 | JGI IMG/M metagenome (GOLD analysis project Ga0247727, IMG submission 202498) | Biofilm microbial communities from Wishing Well Cave, Virginia, United States - WW16-25 | ecosystem: Environmental > Aquatic > Deep subsurface > Groundwater > Cave microbial mat | place...
CAACACGGAATTCAATCGGCGTGCGGCCGATGGCGGCGCAGAGTTCCACTTCGCTATCCTTGATTTTGCGCGAGGCGTTCGCAATATCCGATTCGCCAGCCGTGCAGAAACGCTCGAAGCCCGCGCCCGTACCGATGCTATCCACGGTGATGTTGCCTGTGTAACCTTCCTGCTGGAAGAGTTCCGCCATGCGCTCCGAGAGAGGGAACACGGTGGACGAGCCTGCGGTGATGATGTCGCCTGAAACGGCGTCGGGCGCGTATATTGCCATCGAGTCTTCGGTAGGCGCCATGGTCGGCTCAATGGGAGCGGCAGTCGGTCCAACGACGGGCGCTTCTGTCGCGGGGGATTCTGTCTCGGCAGGTCCACACGCGGCGAGGGACAGGCTCATTGCGAAGAACACGAAAATGAGTGAACGAACAGTTTTAGACATTATTTTCTTCTCCTTTGTTTTCATGCTGTCATCTTATCAACCTGCTTTTAATGGGAGGAGAAGAACTGGTTAACGTCTTGTTAAATTTGAATCAAAAAACCTCACAGGTCTTACAAAACAGACCTGTGAGATTTGGCTTTTAACGGCACAAGAGCCAGGGAGGAGACCTGGCTCTTGTACGCTGAGGAGAGAATGAAACTATTTCCTGATTGTTGGCTGTCGCGTCGCGACCTCGACCCGCTGGCACAGGTGGGCACGCCACTTTTGCGATGTATCTGCGATGAAGACTGCAATGAGGATCATTGATGTGACAACCAGGAATATTTCCATGCGCACAGGATAGCACGGACTTCGCCATTTGTGCTTTACAGCGGGTTTGCCGATGCAAAACAATTATGCAAATGATTTTCACGGGTTTTAACACAAAGGTCACGAAGGAGAAAACACACCCTTTGTGTACTTCGTGTCCTTCGTGTTTGAGTCTTTAGCCTAACGGAATCGAAAAGTAAAAAGCGCTGCCGCGCCCCTCGATGCTCTCCGCCCAGATTCTTCCGCTGTGCGCTTCCACGATATGTTTCGCAATGGACAAGCCCAAGCCTGTTCCGCTCCCCGCGCGGGATTTGTCCACTCGGTAGAATCGTTCAAAGATACGCGGGACATCATCCGTTGGGATCCCGATTCCTGAATCTTTGACAGCGAATCGGACCTCACTTGAATTTGCTTCGGCTCCCAAAACGACTTCGCCTCCCGCGCGCGTGAACTTGACCGCGTTGTGAAGCAGATTGACCAGCATCTGCTCGAGCCGTTGCGAATCGATTTTGACTTTGGGCAAATCGTCCGCGCACTCCACGCGCAGGCTCAACCCCGCGCGCTCGGCTTGCAGTTGCATCCGTTTGGAGGCGGAGTCAAGCAGGTCGCAGGGCGAGGCAGGTTGAAGGTCCAGAGCGAGGCGGCCCGATTCGATGCGCGAGAGTTCGAGGAGTTCGGTCACCATTTGGGAGAGCGCGTCCACTTCGATTTGAATCTGCCCGATGAATTGACGCGCGGCGGGAGAGTCGTCCAGTGCGCCGTCTTGTAACGTTTCAGTCAACGCTTTGAGCGAGGCAAGCGGCGTGCGGAGTTCGTGCGAGAGGTTGCTGATGAAATCGCGTCGCACCGTTTCGAGGCGGCGGAGGCGGGTGAGGTCTTGCACGAGCAGGAGGCTTCCGCTCGCGTGCGTATCGGGGACGACGATGAGTTGTAAAAATTGATGACTCGTTGGCACTTCGACGGATTCGCTTTGCAGTTCACCTGTCTGCTGGCAACGGCGCCACGCTTCGACGAGCTGGTGATGGCGAACGACTTCAACGAGACTGTGATTGACGGGGTTCGATGCTTGAAAAAGTTTTCCCGCGGCTGGGTTTGCAAATTGGGCAATGCCCTGCGCGTCGGCAATCAACACACCGCCGGTCATCTGGTCGAGGACGGCGGCGAGGCGGGCGCGTTCTGCGTCCAAAGTCAAATGTCGAAGGTCGAGATGAGGGATGTGATTGCGCTGGATAGTTTTTCGAGTTCTTTGATGTCGGTGTTGAATCGTTGCCCGCGAACCTGTTTTGCAAATTCATCCGCCTCGCGGCGCAGTTTGTAGTATCGCCATGCGAACCACGCGGCGAGGGTGAGAAAAATGAGGGCGAGAATGGCGGTGTAATTCATATTGCGTATCGCGTACTGTGCAAATTACGTAATACGCAGTATGCAGTATTTACCCTTCAAACCTGTATCCTCCGCCCCTCACGGTGACAATGCGAGTTGGGTCGCTGGCATCCTCTTCGATTTTCTGGCGCAACCAGCGCACGTGCACATCCACCGTGCGGCTGTCGCCGGTGAAGTCCCAGCCCCAGACGCGCTCGAGGATGAATTCGCGCGAGAGCATCTGTCCTTTATGTGAGGCGAAGAATTCGAGCAATTCGTATTCTTTTGGCTTGAGTTGGATCGGCTTGTCATCGAGTGTCACTTCGCGGCGTGTGAGGTTGATGATGAGATTCCCAAATTTCAAGGTCTCGTGCTTTTTCTCCGGCGGGGACTTTGCCATTTCCTCCTGCAAAAGACGCGTGCGCCGCAACTGCGCCTTGACGCGCGCCATCAATTCGCGCATCGAGAACGGCTTGGTCAGGTAATCGTCCGCGCCCACTTCAAGACCGACCACGCGGTCAATTTCGTCGTCGCGCGCGGTGAGCATGAGGATGGGCGTGGACATCTCCTTGCGGAGGATGCGCGCCACTTCGAACCCGTCCAGTTCGGGGAGCATGATGTCGAGGACGATGAGGTCGGGTTTGAGATTGCGCGCGGATTCGAGCGCGGCGCGCCCGTCACCGACCATTTCCACGGTGAAGCCGTCCTTTTTCAGTTTGCATCGGTGGTTGAGTAGCGAGCGCTCGTTACGAGTGTATCGAAACCACCAGAATGTAAAGCAATTCCAGTAGCAAGAGAATGAATCTTGCCTGTTGGTTTCGATACGCGGCGCTAACGAACGGCGCCACTACTCAACCAACGGCGTTAGCTTGAAACAAACTATACCATAAGCCATTTTTGACGAAGTTAATACCTTGTTAATGGATTCGTCGCTTTGGTTTGAGAGTGCAATGGTATTTTTATGCCGCGTCCTGTAAAATCAAATCGTTCACCCTCGTCTACCCGTCATGCCCCAAGAATTCTCCTTCTCCTGGCAATGGGACATCCAATCCTCCCCCGAAGCGATATGGTCGCTCGCCGCGGATACGAACCGCTTCAACCGCGACACGGGTCAGCCTGAGGTGCAATTGCTATCCAATGTCAAAGGCATGAAACAGGCGCGCATGAGACTCCCGATCATCCGGGTGGAATGGGAGGAGGAGCCGTTCGAGTGGACGTATCCGTATTCGTTCGGCATCACCCGCCGTTACAGTAAGGGTCCGCTCGATGAAATGCGCGTGAAAGCCAGTTTCGACCCATTGCCCGAAGGCGGGACGCGTATCACGTATAAAACCATCATTGTCACAAGCAATATCCTTGCGCGGCTTGGCATCCCGTTTGCGATTGGGGTGGTGGCGAAGAATCGCTTTGAGCGCGCCTTCCGAAAATATGATCAAATTGCCCAGCGGGGAGAATCTGTGACCGAGATGCCGCACCAACACAGACTCAGCGCGGGCGGGCGAAGCAGGTTCAAGGTCCAGGGTGAAGCGGCGTTGAAGCAGGGCACGAATCCCGAATTGATAAATCGGCTCGAAGACTATCTCGATCATGCCGACGATATTTCCATCCAGCGCATCCGCCCGTACGCGCTTGCCGATCATTGGAAGACCAACCGCCGCGCGGTTCTCGAAATGTTTTTGCGCGCCACGCGCGCGGGCGCATTCGACATATCGTGGGATTTGCTTTGCCCGTCGTGCCGCGGTATCACCGAAGGACACAGCAACCTGGCAGACGTGCGCGGCGATTCGCATTGCACCACGTGCCAGATTGATTTCACTACGAACTTTGATCACAACATCGAAGTGGTCTTTCGTCCGAACGCCTCGGTGCGCCCGGTTGATTTCAACGCGGCGTTTTGTGTGGGAAGCCCGCAGTTGCAACCGCACGTTGTGATGTCGCAAAGCCTCACGCCTTTGCATTCCCTGCCCGTGCACGTGCAACTCGAACCGGGTCGTTATTCGTTGCGCGCTTCGGGTGTGGGCGGTTCTGCGGCTTTACTGGCGGGCGCGGACGGCACGCTAAACGCGGACTTGCGCGTGACGCAATACGGATGGCCCAACGACGAACAGCGCGTCTCGCTTCATTCCACCCTCAACCTGGTCAACGCCACCGACGCGGATCAAAACTTTCAGCTGGAGCGCACCGCCTGGAGCGATCAAGCCGCCACCGCGGCAGACGTGACCGCGTTGCAGGTCTTCCGCGACCTGTTCGCCACCGAAGTGGTGAGACCCGGCGAGGAGATTTCCGTCGGTTCGATCACGTTGATGTTCACCGACCTGCGCGAGTCTACGCGGTTGTATCGCAAGATCGGCGATGCGCCAGCGTTCGGCCGCGTGCGCGAACACTTCCGTATGTTGGAGAATGAGATTGCCGCGGAGGGCGGCGCCATCGTGAAGACGATGGGCGATTCAGTGATGGCGGCGTTCCGCAACCCCATCGAGGCATTGCGCGCGATGTGGAAGGCGCAGGTCAAAATTGCCGAGCGCGGCGAACCGATGTTGTGGCTGAAAGCAGGCATGCACAAGGGACCGTGCATCGTCGTCAACTTGAATGACCGCCTCGATTATTTCGGTTCGACGGTGAACATCGCCGCGCGCCTGCCGGGTTTTTCACTGGGCGGCGAGTTGATCTTCTCGGAGGAAATCCGCAACGACCCCGAAGTGGACGAGTTCCTCACGAAGAACATCAAACCCGATGTGTTGAGCCGCTTTACGGGGGAGGTGAAAGGTTTCGATGAACCGTTCACGATGTGGAAGTTGAGGGTGTAGGAAGAAACATTTCCGATCGTTTTTATTATCAGTAGAAAGTACAAAAGAAGAGAGATTGATAATTTCTATCAGTTTTCTTTTTTATTTCACCTACCCTTTGCAACAATCAACTGCTTCAAGATCTCAAGCGTCTCCGCTTTGCCTCCATATCCATTCTCCCCGCCGGGACCGACGCACGAGGGACAACCATCCGCGCAAGAACAGTTGCTCACGAGTTCCAGCGCGCGGGCGATGAGTTCGTCGTGCATCTCGAAGAGTTTCTGGCTGAAGCCGATGCCGGCGGGGATGGAATCATACAACACTACAGCCGGCTGAGTGAATATTTTATTTTCCACCGGCTCAATGTGTGTACCCAGATCAGACGAGTCGCACATCAAAAAGAGGGGCGCGAGATTTCCCAGCACGTACGCGAGACCAGCCAGCCCGCTCCTCATGCGGACGTTTTGCTCCACCTGATGATGGCAGGATGGGCAAAGCGTGGTGAGGTTTTCCAAACGATTTGCCTCCTCCCTCGACGCGAACGCCCTGAACGGGACTTTATGATGCACATCATGCTGGCGCGAGGATTCCACTGCGCCGCACACCTGACAGGTGAATTTGTCGCGCGTGCGGACGCGGTCACGAATCTTTCCCCAATCGGGTCCGTAGTCGTTGGGGTCATTGGTCCAAGCCCCAGCCTCGCGCAAACGCATAATCATCTTCTCAGAGAGAGTCAGCCAGTAGCCGGTCGTCTGTAATTCGGAAGGGGGCATGTCCAGCGATTCTTCGCCGAGGTTCTCGTGCGTATACCAGCGGCGTTTGCGAAAGCCGGTGATGTGATTGGTAATTTGTAATTCTCCCCAAAGTTTTCTACATCCATTTGTTTCGATTTGATCGCTCGTAGATAGCAACTCAACATTTGTTTGCCGTAACGCCTCGGTATAGTAATCGCTTTCGATGGGGCGCAAGCGCGCGATGTGTTCCTCGAGATTCAATTCCTCGACAAAATATTGTTGCGCCTCGTGCAGGTAGATCGCGCCGGGGTGCGTCATCCATGCCGCGCTTTCGCCGTCCACGATGCCGATGGTTCGTGGGCGATCATCCAGCATGGTTTGCAGAACAACGCTTTGTGGCGACGCGGAACGCAATGAAATGTTTGCGGCGGGGTATTGGTCTGCCATCCAGAAATATTTTTCGTTCGAGAGGTGCGCCTCGTGATTCTCGACTAAAAAATTCAAATATTCTTCGATGGTTTGCGCCGAGATCGCGCCGAAGCCTTCGTCCTTTTGAAACGGCAGTTCAAACATCGCGCACCGCAAATGCTCGAGCAGGATCAACAAATGATCGGGGTTGACCAGCGCCTGCTCCGGCGAGCGCTCGAAAAAATATTCGGGGTGCCGCGCAAGGAACTGGTCAATCGGATTCGCCGATGCGACCAGCACACTCACGGCGGATTCCAACCCGCGTCCCGCGCGACCTGCCTGCTGTCTCGCCGAGGCGACGGTGCCCGGGTAGCCGACGAGGATCGCCGCGCCCAGCCCGCCTATGTCAATCCCAAGTTCGAGCGCGTTCGTGGCAACGACGGTTTTCACCGTGCCATCGCGGAGTCCTTTCTCGATTTCGCGGCGCTGGCTGGGTAAATAGCCGCTTCGGTAACCCCGAATGAAAGAGGAAAGAGGAAAGCTGGGAGAGTCTTCTTTCCTCTTTCCTCTTTCCTCGCTTTGAAGATAAGTGAGAATGATCTCCACACTTCTTCGTGATCTTGCAAACACAACCGACTGCACATTTTGATTCAACAAATCCTGCGCGAGCCGCACACTTTCGAGCAGGGATGATTTCCGCAAGCCGAGGGATTCGTCCACAAGGGGCGGGTTGTAGAGCAGGAAGTGGCGCGGTCCGCGGGCGGAGCCGTCGTTTTCGATCAACGTGACCGGTTCCTCGATCAGTTTTTCCGCAAGTTCTTTTGGGTTGCCAATCGTCGCCGAGGCAAGGATGAATTGCGGACTCGCGCCGTAAAATTTTGCCACGCGCTTGAGTCTTCGGATTACATTGGCAACATGCGAACCAAACACGCCGCGGTAGGTATGCGCTTCGTCAATGACGATGAACTTGAGGTGGGTGAAAAAGTCCGCCCAGTTAGTGTGATGCGGCAGAATGCCGGTGTGGAGCATATCCGGGTTGGTGAGGAGAATGCGCGCGTTTTTTCGGATTGCCGCCCGATCTTTTTGAGGGGTATCACCATCGTAGATGGACGATTTCAGATTTACGACACCTGCACTCCCTGGCACCGCCCGCGAGGGCAGGTGTGCGTCAGGTGCAAGTGTTTGCGATTGGACTGATTGGAGGTTGGAGAACTGATCCTGCGTGAGGGCTTTAGTAGGGAAGAGATAGAGCGCACGGGCCAGGTCATCTTCAATTAAGGAAGAAAACACAGGCAAATTGTAAGCAAGCGTTTTTCCGCTGGCGGTGCCGGTGGAAAGGATGACGTTTTGGTTGGCGTGCGCGGCTGTCCACGCTTCGAGTTGGTGGGAATATAGGGAGTGGATTCCGGAGGCGATCAACGCGCGGGAAAGTGAAGCAGGCAGACCATCCGGAAAGGGATGCGTTTGTGCGGGACGCGAGGGCAACGTCCGCCAGGCGAAGAGGTTGGGGGCGGTGTCCGGGTCGCGCTTCCAGAAATCCAAAAGTGAGTCGAGCGGCATGGCTGTATTTTATTGCATTTGCAGAGGATTCGTCCTATACTATAAACGAGTTTGGGCAAAGGAGTTTCTCATGCGAAAAAACCAGCCATTGACGGATGCGCGGGCGCGGATCAGAAATGACATGGAGGGCTATCGTTCACTGCCCGAATATGTTCTGGATGGGGTGGGCGCGCTCTTCAACAAACTTTCCTCGCGCTCGGCTCAACGACGCGGGACATTTTTGCCGCGCGATGCTTCGACTCAGGAAAATGAAGGATTCCCCTCGTATTGGCTAAACGGCGCGGCGATTGCCGTGTTCACGTATTTGATCGGCTGGAACGTCGCGCGGCTGATGGGGGAGCCGTTCAATCCCCTCGAACAGACTCTCACGATGTGGGGCGCTGGCACCGGCGCGCTGGCTCTGATCGCAAACAAGGTAAATATCCGCGCCTTCCTGAACACGTTCCGCCAATCGTGCCTCGACAAGATGATGCGCGTCTCGGATGTTGAGAATTTGGGCAAATGGTTGAAGGATAATTTCAACCTCCGCACTCCGTTGATCGTTGGGCTGGTGGTGGGTCCGTTGCTGGGCTGGCTGTTGTATGGCACGTGGCTCGACAACCTCCGCGTAACGGGCGTCTCCGCTGATTTTCACTGGGGAGCATTTGTGACCATCGCGCTTGCCTCCATTCAGTCGGTGTGGGTTGCGTTTTACCTGTATCCATTTTATGTTGCCTTCCCCTCACGGCTGGATAAATACAACTTTGATCTGTACACGCCCGACCCCAGCAGTTCGGAAGTGGTGGGTCGCCTCTCGCGCCTGCTCACCTATATTTTGTACGTGACCATCGCGTTCATCGTGCAGTTGACGATTGGGTTAAGTTACATCAATGTGATCACCACAGAATCTGCAGGTCCCGCGTTGATCTTTTCGGTGTTCGTGTGGGCGCCCACCGTCATCCTCTATGCAACGGGGCAATATCATCTTTCAGACGTGATCGTGCGCGCCAAGTGGAGGATATTGAATCAGGTTCAAACGAAGATCGAAGCGTTGTACGCCGGAAAGAAAATCCCCGACCGGGGAACGCTGGAACAACTGGAAAAATTGATGAACTATCACGACCGCATCAAAGCCACCCCCAATTCTGCCCTCAATTTTCGGGCGTCTCTCAACTTTTTGAATTCTCTCCTCCTCCCCATCCTTGCCTTTGTCGCGACCAACATCCCGGGCATCGTTGAATTGATTCAGGGAAAAACCATCCCGCCCGCGCCTTGATTCGATCTAGGCCGTGGAGTTCGCAACGCTGTTATCCATATGGAGCAAGCGCAATGCCCATGCTCCAACCCCAAGCGGAAACCAAAAAGTAACGCCGCGATAGGCGAGCGTGACGATGATCGCCTGACTCCATGGGACGTTGAGGGAGGATAATGCGAGCGGCATGATGCCTTCCACGATTCCGATCCCTGCCGGGGTGGGTGAGATGATCAGAAAGAGATACGAAATCGAAAACCCGCCGATGATCGTGCCTGCCGAAAACGGGACTTTGAAGGCAAGGAAGATTGCCGCCATCACACACATCAACAAGGTTTTGTTGGCAAAGGCAAACAGGAAGGGTTTGATCAATTTGCGATAGTTTTCGGGGAGGGTCTGAAGATCGGTTGACAGCTCATGAGCATACCCGTACATTTTTGATTCGCTGAGGTAATCATGGTGAATGAAGGGGCGGACGATGCGGTTGAGGAAGCGCACAATGCGCGTCAGCGCGTTGCCCAGCCGCAGTTCCGATTTCGAACCGAGGTAGAACAGGAATCCGAGCAATGTGGCAATGGAAAACATCACCAGGGAGGCGACGATTTCTGTCGCAGTGAGGTCGTTGCGACGGAAGAGGACAATCAGCCCGAGGGCAAGCACGCACAGGAAGGCGAGATAATCAAGGAAGATGTACAACATGCTGGCAATCGTCACCTTGCCAGTGGATTGCCCATTGCGGTGCGCCTCACTGATGAACACCGCCACCGCACCCATGCCCGCGCTGGGCATCACCGTGGCAACAAAATTCCCAGCCGTGAAGAGCAGGGAGATTCGATAAAGCGTTTCATTCAAACCGAGGATGCGATACAGTGATAGTATGGATAAGCCCGCGACAACCATCCACCCGCATTGGATGAGGAGGGCAAGCCCGATGAACCACAGGTTACCGCGTTGCAATGTCTCTGCGATGCTTTCGATCTCGCCAAAACTGAGATAAACGAATCCTGCGCCTAGAAAGATCAGCAGGATGACGATGAACTTTCTCATGAGGAAAGATTATACACAAATGCCCGTTAAACAAAACATCGGAAGTTTTACCCTCCCGATGTTTGAACGAATCGAAATTTAGGATCAGTCGTCGCGCCTGCCCATGCCAACGATGAGAAATACGTAGTACAGCAATTGCAGAACCGCAGTGACCAACCCGGCAACGTACGTCAACGCGGCGGCGTTCAAAACCTGGTTGACACCGCGTCGTTCCTCCTCGCTGTAGATCACACCGGTATCGGCGAGCAGACGTTTGGCGCGCGCGGAGGCATCAAATTCCACAGGGAGCGTTGCAAGGGCGAAGAGTGCGCCGCCGGCGAAAAACGCCACGCCCACCCATGCCAGTTGAGTAAAGCCGAGGATCAACCCGGCGAAGATCAGAATCCAGCCGAGGTTGGAGCCGATGTTGACGGCCGGCACGATCGCCGAACGGAATCGAAGCGGGGCGTATCCCTCGGCATCCTGCATGGCATGACCGAGTTCGTGCGCGGCAATCGCTACCGAAGCCACTGATGGGCTGTTCGCAACGCTGTTCGAGAGGAACAAGGTCTTGTTGCGCGGGTCGTAGTGATCGGTGAGTTCGCCGTGCGTTCCCTGAATCTGCACGCCATATATGCCGCTGTTGGCGATCAGTCTCTGCGCGGCTTGGTAGCCGGTGAGTCCACTGCCCGCGCGGACGCGGGTCCACTTGTTGTAGGCATGACGCACGTACCACGAGGTGGCGCCCATCAAGAGGAAGGCAGGGAGCGCAACACAGAAAAGATAGGTTGGGTCGAAAAACATGGTCTCTCCTTTTGTTACTTTTGAGCAATCAATCCTAATAACACCTCGATAGCCTTATCGAGTTGCGGGTCGCGCTCGTTGGCGAGATCGTCGTCGGTGAGTTCAATAATGAAGTCCGGGGTCAAGCCGATGCCGTCAATGAGGCGTTCATCCGGCGTAAGCCAGCGTGCAATCGTCACCCGCGCCGCGCCCTGATCGCCGGAGAGCGGCATCAGCTGTTGCACCGAGCCTTTACCATAGGTCACGACACCGACGAGCGGCGCGCGGTCGTAATCCTGCAATGCGCCCGCGAGAATTTCGGAGGCGGAAGCAGAGCCTTCATTCACGAGAACAACGATGGGCAGGTCGGTTGCGCGCCCGTTGCCCAAGGCGGTATATTGGTCGCGGTTGCCATCTCCGTATTGCTCGTACAGGATCACGCCATCCTCGATGAATACGGACGTCACTTCAACGGAGGTGTGCAAATATCCGCCGGGGTTGTTGCGCAGATCGAGAATGATTCCCTGAGGGTTTTGCGCGAGCAGTTCATCCAGCACGGCATCGAGTTCGGACGTTGTCTTTTCTCCGAACTGGTTGATATCCACGTAGGCGATGTTGTTCTCGAGCATCTTGCCGGTGACGCTGGCGATGGTGATCTTTGCGCGCGTGATGACGAACTCCAGCGGTTCCTCCTCACCTGCGCGTGCCACGGTCAATTTGACTTCTGTGCCCGCCGGACCCAACACCTTTTGCCGCGCCTCTTCCGGCGAGGTGCCAGTCATATCCACACCGTCAATGGCAATGATCTGGTCGCCGGGTTTCAAGCCGGCGGCTTCAGCGGGCGAACCTTCAATAGGACTGATGATGGTGAGGTATTCGGCGTCTGTCTCCACGTATGCGCCGATGCCTTCGTATTCGCCGGAGAGTTGGGAAGTCGCGGTTTCATAGACGATGGGATCCATATAGAACGTCTGTGTGTCGCCGACCGCGTCCATCATGCCGCGGATCGCGCCGCGCATGAGAGCAACGTCATCGAGAGGCTGATCTACATATTGGTTGTGGACAATATCCCACGCCTCCCAAAAAGGGACGAACAGCGTTTGCAGTTCAGCTGGCGTAGCGGATGTCTGTTCCGGCGCAACGATGGGATCTGCAGGAATGAAGTCGTTGATGACCGGCAGTTGCGCGCTGGAAGGCACGAAATGCCCGACGAGAATCCCTGCCGAGAAAGTCGCTGTGAGCAGAACGAGCCCCACAAGCGTGCCGAGAATGAGTTTTATGGATTTATCCACGAATGCCTCCGTTGGTAATTAGACTGAAAGATACTATGCCGGGATTAACGTTTGCTGAAACCGGTGTAATGAATCTGTTTGAACGGCGTATACAGATTATTGTACTTATCACTCCCTCACCCCGTTCCTCTCCCATAGGGAGAGGGGGATTCACCCCAACAAGATTGGCAAATCCTTCCAATTGATGAAAACTCCGCTGGCTTCGGAGGTCGGTTCTTCGGTGCCGTACAAAATGCTCGCCATACCCGCGTTGAGCGCGGCGCGCGTGGTGCGCGGCAGGTCGTCAATCATCACGCATTTACACGGGTCGGGTTCGTCGGCGAGTTCCTGCGCGATGGCAAAAGATTCGGGCATGGGCTTGCAATACGGCGCGACAGTGTGGATGTCCACGATTGCATCGAAGAGGTCGCTGAGGTTGAGCGCGGCGAGGACGCGTCGGGCGTGGGCAGAGTCCGCATTGGTGAAGACCAGTTTACGGTTGGGGAGCGAAGCGATCACGTCCCTTTGCACCAGATCGGGGGTGATGTAATCGCCGAGGGGTAGGTCATGCACAAAGGCGAGGAAGTCCTCGGTATCAAGGTGATGACGCGCTTGCAAGCCGCGCAGGGTTGTGCCGTACATTTTGAAATATTGCTCGCGCAACGATGGCGCGTCCTTTTCGGGAATGCCCATGCGTTCGATCATGTAGAGTTGAATGCGGCTTCGGATGGCGGTCCACAAGCCGTTTGAGTTCGGGTAGAGCGTGTCATCGAGATCGAAGAAGAGGGTGGAAAATCGCATCGGGCGATTATATAATACCCGCCCGTTTTTCTGCGCGCAAAATGCAACGGGTAAGGGCGGGTATAATCGCGCCATGCCCATTCGCCTTCTCTCCTCCGAAGTCGCATCGCAGATCGCCGCGGGTGAGGTCATCGAACGCCCCGCCTCTGTAGTGAAAGAACTGCTCGAAAATTCACTGGACGCCGGCGCAAAGACGATCACGATCAATGTGGAAGAGGCGGGAAAAAAATTGATCGAAATCGCGGACGACGGTTCGGGCATCCCTTCGGATGAATTGGAGTTAGCCGTCTCGCGTCACGCCACCTCGAAGCTGGTTCGCTCCGAGGAACTTTTTTCCATCGTGACGCTGGGGTTTCGCGGCGAAGCGCTTGCTTCCATCGGCTCCGTTTCGCGGATGACAATCACCTCGCGCGTGAAAAAGGAAAATGAAGGCGCACAGCTCAAAGTGGAGGGTGGCAAAGGAAGCAAGCCGACTAAAGTCGGCAACCCAGTTGGCACAACCGTGCGCGTAGAGGATTTGTTTTACAACGTGCCTGCGCGTTTGAAATTCCTCAAAACGGACGTAACCGAACGCCGCGCGATTGATACGCTCGTCACGCGCTACGCGCTGGCATACCCCGATAAACGCTTCAAACTTTCCGATGGAAAGAATATCGTCCTGCAAACAACAGGCGACGGGGATCGGCGATCCATCCTTGCCGCGTTGCACGGTGTGGACACGGCGAAGCAAATGCTCGAAGTGAATTCAATCGAAGAAGGCATGAACCTGACCGGCTTCATCAGCCCGACGTCACTCACGCGCTCGAACCGCAAAGAGATCACTTTCTTTATCAATGGACGCTGGGTGCACGATGTGGCATTGTCCACCGCGTTGTTGCAGGCGTATCACACGTTGTTGATGGTGGGGCGTTATCCGCTCACTGCGTTGTTCCTCGAGATCAACCCCGAAGAAGTGGATGTGAACGTGCATCCCGCCAAAGCGGAAGTCCGTTTTCGGTATCAGGATAAAGTTTTCAGTTTCGTGCAACGCTCCGTGCGCAAGGCATTGCTGGCGTATTCGCCAGTGCCGCATGTCGCGCCGAGTTTGTGGGGGACGACGCGTACGATTCCACCGGAATCAAGTTCATCGGTTGGGTTGGATTGGACGATTGGGCACGATCAAATACCAGAGACTAGAGACCAGAGACTAGGGAGAGATGACCAGTCTCCAGTCTCCAATTCTCCAATCGCTGCTTCTCAACTTTCACCTCTCACTGCCATTCCTCTGCTTCGTCTCATTGGTCAAATCGGCGCGACGTATCTCGTGGCAGAGGGACCCGACGGACTTTACCTCATAGATCAGCACGCCGCGCACGAACGCGTGTTGTTCGAGAAGTTAATGGCTCAACATGAACTGAACAGCATCCCGTCACAGTCCCTGCTGACGCCGGTGACGATCACACTCCCTCCTCAATCCACCCAATTACTTATTTCGCAATTGCCGGTTTTGAAGTATTTTGGTTTCGACGTCGAGGAATTTGGTCCGAACGTTTTCCAAATCCGCGCGATGCCCGTCTTGTTTACAGGCAGTGACCCGTCTGCGGCGTTGCGCGTACTGGTCGAGGATTTCGAGGAAGATGAGGCGCCGTTGCAAAACGAATTGGAAAAACGACTCGCCGCCCGCGTCTGCAAGCGGATGGCGGTGCGAGGCGGGATGTCGCTCTCGGTTGACGAACAGCGCGCCCTGCTCACCGACCTCGAATCCTGCGATTCGCCGCGGACCTGTCCGCACGGCAGACCGACGATGATCCATCTTTCTGTTGATCTGCTCGAACGTCAATTTGGGAGGCGCGGTGCAAGATAACAATTCAATCCCCGAAAAATATGACCGACTCATCGAAGACTTCAAACACCTGGAGGAGGAGGTGAAGCGGTTCCGCCGCGCGTTGGAGATCAAGGAGATCGAGCTGAAAGCCGTGCTCGCCCAATCGCACGAGATCACCAACACCGACGTGCTGACTTTCCTGCCGAACCGCCGCAAGATCATCGTGGATCTGCAGGAGGAGGTCATCCGCGCTACGCGCTACAATACGCCGCTATCCATCTCAATGGTGGATATTGACCATTTTAAACTCGTCAACGACATGTACGGTCACGCGGCGGGCGATGAAACGCTCCGCACGATTGCCGCGCGTCTGCGTGAACAGATCCGCTACCCGGACACGATCGGTCGCTACGGCGGCGAGGAATTCCTGATCGTGCTCCCCAACAGTGAAATAAAAGCCGCTGTGGAGCAGGCTTCGCGGTTATGCGGCAATATCCGCGGCTTGCAGATCGAAGCCATAGAGCAAAAACAAATCTCCGTGACGCTCAGCGTCGGCGTGGCGCAATTCAAGATCGGCGAGGAAAACTGGGAACAGTTCCTCCACCGCGCCGATACAGCCATGTACGCGGCAAAGAACAACGGGCGCGACGGGTGGGCTATGGCGCAGGAGTGACGAAAGTTTGGTCGAGGGGGAAGAAGGCTTCGAAGTAGCCGATATCGTAGTAAACAGGTTGGAATCTTGATCCAGTCTCGGGAGTTTTAATTACTACTTCCCCACCCGGATCTGTGCCTGACTTTAGCGAGATTTGACCACCAGTGATCTGATACTCAACCCGATAAATTGACCCATGTGTTGTAAAGTAAAGAGCATTGCCCTCTGGATATAACATTGGGAAATCCAACAACTCACCATCGGATTTAATGAATCGAACTGCCGTTCCATCAAAGGGCAGTTGACCATCCGAATCGATTGTTACGTAGACATCATGCAAGAAATTGGGTTCAGGACCAATCGCGATGTAGGTCATCAAATAGCTGTCTTCTGACAAACTGATCTTCGGCTGGGATACATAAAGTTGTGGGTCGAAAAACGGAGCGAGGGTCTGCGAATCGATGGAAACCTGTATAAATCTGGTCCGGTCACTGATGGCGGCATCAAATACCAGACTATTCTCGTTCGGCATCCAGGAGGAAAACCGATGAACAAATGGATACGGTTCCCCGGTCAAACTTCGGTCTTCTTGCGTATCCAGATTAAACAAGTGGATACTCGAATAAGGTGTGGATGACCCGCGACTTTCGACCACTGTATAGGAGATGAATGAAGGGTCGGGTGACCATTGCGGGCTCTCTAGCACATTTTTGGTGCGTGCTACTATCTCGCGATCGTTTTGTCCGTCGCTATCCATGATGCGTATTGAATAATAATCATCCACTGCTGTTCGAATGACTTGAACATATATGATTTCCCTACCGTCAGCCGAGAGTTTGGGGTGCGTCTCATTGATCTTTTGAGTGTCGGTGATTTGTCTTCCCGTGGTTTCCCCGATTTTCGCTATGTAAAGATCATACGATGATCCCGCAAATAACGAATAGACCAGTCTTGTCCCCACCACGGCTTGATAGGCATTTCGAAACAACACCCGCGATGAATCTTGATACAGCCTGAACGAAAGTTGAGAAGGCAGGTTTTTACTGCCGATGCCGGTATCCACAGAAGCATCCAGGGTGTCGCGGCATTGTTGGTCGAAACAAATTGCCGGGACAACGATCAGATTTTCCGGTTGTTCCAGTTCCTTTTCGTTCCGGTATAGGAAGGCATCAATTTTCCAATCCCCATTAGCAGACAACTGCCCTTGTGGAACGAACTCTTTGATGGGGAAGAACAGATCTCCTCTAACAATAAGAAGGTGGATTGAATTTTCGGTTTTCAGGTTTACTGACACCCCTGCAAATTGGACTTTCGGCAGGACGTTCGCCCCGTTTTCGGGGCTGGTCAGCGCCACCAGAGTTACAGTATCGAATATCGAAGTGGGGATTGCCTCATCCGGCGTAGTCACAGGCGGTTCGGTCGCTGCAGGTAGGAACGTTTCCGTTTCAATCGAAACCGGGGGCTCCGTCGCAGGAACAGGCCGGCTAAAAGCAGAGCGATATGCCTGTATTGCGCCAAACAATACAAGGACAATAAATAGAATGAAGGCAAGGATGTTACCCACCGGTTGTTTTTCTGAGACTGTGGATGGCGCGAGCTCGGTATCGGGGAAGATGCCTTCAATCCCGTAAATGTAATTCGCCCAATAGCGCAGGTTCGCGCGGACCTGGTCCCGTTCGCGCGTTGGAGCGATGTGGCTCCCGCCGCGTTTTGCCTGCTCGATAAAATCACGGACTTCCTTCGTGAACTCCGCTTGATTCTTTTTGGTCACATCCTGTTGTTTTTGAAGCAGGGATTCGTGTTGGGCTTGCAAGGTTTTAAAAGTTTGTTCTGCCATGTCTTCCTCGGTTAGATGTTCGAGAGCGCCTTGTTGGATAAGTTATACAATTCCTGAGCCGTTTCACGGAGTTGCTTATCGGCGGCATTCATGTGATGCGACCACGTGTGCTGGAACGCGCTGGTCAATTCGGAGAGCGTTTCCCACCATGCCAAATCCCTCCTGCCCAGGCTTTGATATGCGAGAATCTGCATCTGGCTGGGATACTCCGCTTCTTTTTTGGACGTGTCGCCGGATTGCTCATCCATGCCGAGGTGCTCGTTCATGCGGGATTGAAGCCCGCTGAACTGGATCGCCCACTCCTCGCCGGAGCGGCTCTTATCCTCGAGGATTTTGAACGGTTTGCCGATGCTTTGGATGGTTTGCGACCATTTCAGCAATGCCGTCACTTTCAACGAAACGGGACGCCAGAGTTTCCGAAGGGTGCTGAGTTTCGAAATGGAGCGGGTGAACGTGGCGCGGTCAATCTCGGTCTTGAATTGCTCGAAATCAATTTGTATTTCGTTGACCGCGTTGTGCAATTCCTTGTATTCGTGCAGTTTCTCGTGATACTTGCGAAAGTCGCTCAACGTACTGCCGAGTTTGGCGGGGTCTTGCAAATATCCCTTATCGAAATATTTGAGCAGGGTCTCCATGAGCAGGTTGACCTCTTTGCCAGAGAAGCCTTTGATGTTGTCGCGACCGGCAACTTCGCGTCCAGTGATGCTGGCGCTGTCCGACTTCAGATCAATGCCGCCTTCTTTTTTGCTGGTAGGTTTGCTCGAAGCCATGCCGTTAACTCATTCCGCCCGCGCCGATTGCATTTTGGCAAGCACTTTTCGCAACGCCACACTGATGCCAGCCACCGGGTTTTGCAGGGTGGCGATCACCACATCGGCGATATCGGGCGCCATTTTCTCGATATTTTCCAGCCTTTTCTGAATGAACGAGACCTTTGCAGTCCCGCCTTTGCCGGCTTCCTGCTCGATCTCTTTGACGGTTTCTTCAATTACTTTTTTGGTTTTCGGCGCGATGGTTGTATTTTTTTTGAGGGCGTGATATACCGGAGCAAACGACAGATTGATGGTGGTCGTGTTTTTAACAACATTATCTCTGCCGGCGACATTGCGGCTGTTGATGGTGACATTACCTTTGATGTTGATCCCGCCCTGAATCACCTGTGACCCGGACTTTTTCGATTTCGCCATTCTGCCCTCCGGGCATAGTGTAGCATAAGAGAGATTTATTTCAAAGTGTGATTTAGGCTCAACTGTGGTGTAACAAGACCGTTTCCAGGAGTTCTAATGCATGCCCTCTGGCTTGAAAACAACAAAATCGAATTACGCGAGATCCCCCAGCCGCAAAATCTGAATGAAGCGCTGGTAAAAATCCGCAAGGCAGGGATATGCAGTACCGATCTCGAACTGGTGAAGGGATATTATCCATACACCGGTGTGCTGGGACATGAGTTTGTGGGAGATGTGGTTGCCCTCACCCCTAGCCCCTCTCCCGTAGGGAGAGGGGAACTGAAGGTTGGCGACCGCGTTGTTGGTGAGATCAACGCCTCGTGCAATCAATGCGAGCAATGCCTGAACGGACGCCCGACCCATTGTGAGAATCGCACCGTGCTGGGAATTGTCAACCGCGCCGGGACGTTTGCAGAATTTACACAATTGCCAATCGCCAATCTCCATCGTGTCCCCGCTTCAGTGCCGGACGAGATGGCTGTGTTCACCGAACCCATTGCCGCCGCGCTGGAGATTCAGGAGCAGATCAATATCAAGCCGGGTGATCGAGTCCTGCTCGTGGGCGCGGGGCGGCTCGGGCAACTCATCGCCCAAACACTCACATTGACCGGTTGCGACCTGCGAGTCGTTGCGCGGCATGGACGCCAACAGGATTTATTGACGGCGCACAAGATTCGAATCATCACGGAAGATGACGTTCAAAAGTGGCGCTGGGATGTGGTGGTGGAAGCGACCGGGTCGCCGACCGGGTTTGCGCTGGCGCGGCAGGCTGTCCGTCCGCGCGGGACGCTGGTGTTGAAGTCCACCTACAAGGGCGGGATGAACGTCAACTTTTCATCCATTGTGGTGGATGAAATCAACATTCTCGGCTCGCGGTGCGGTCCGTTCGAGCCTGCGTTGCGACTCATGGAATCCAAACAGGTTGACCCGATGGCGCTGATTGATGCGGAATTTTCGTTGAACGATGGGTTAAAAGCATTCGAGCACGCGGCAGGAGCCGGCGTGCTCAAGGTTTTAATTAATCCATTGCTTTAGGCGGCGACGGGAGCACATCAGTTATTCTCTCGGCGTAGTGCGCTGTGCGCGGGGGATGTGAACGTTGAAGGATGTGCCGACTCCCACTTTGCTTTTCACTTCGATCCGCCCATTGTGCCCCTGAATGATCTGCTTGCAAATCGAAAGCCCCAGACCGGTACCGGTGGCTTTGCCTTCGTGATCGCGCACGCGATAAAATTTTTCAAAGACATGAGGAATGGCTTCGTCTGGGATTCCCAAGCCCGTGTCTTGCACAAGGATGGATAGGTCAGCCTCGGTGTAATTGCCCGCGATGATGATCGAGCCGTTTGGGCGGTTATATTTGATGGCATTACTCGTCAGGTTGAGCAGAACCTGCTTGATCTTGTCACGGTCGGCTTCCATAAGCGGCATATCGTTGGGCACGTCCACGCGGATTTGGAGGTTGGTCTCCTGTGCCTTGGTTATCATCACGTCGCGGATTTCATACAGCAGATCCTCCGCGCTGAAACGCATCTTGCGGAATTGTACGCGTCCCGATTCGAGCCTTGCCAAATCAAGGAACGACGAAGCCAGCGAGTTCAGCCGTAACGTCTCGTTATGAATGTTGTTGACGATCTGGTCGCGTTGCTCGCGCGACATTTCAGGGCGGAGCAATAAATACGTGGCGGTGCTTAGCGATGCGAGCGGTGTGCGCAGTTCATGCACAAACTCCTGAATCAAGTCGGATTGTTGGAACAAACGCGCGTTCTCAATCGCAACTGCCGCCTGCGCGCCCAACACGCTCAACATCGACTCATCCGCATCGGTAAATTTGCCGCGCTTTTTGTTCACCACTTCAAGCACGCCGACAACCTTGTTCTTTGTAATGAGGGGAATGCCCAACAGGGATTTGGTTGAATAGCCGATGGCGTGGTCTACTTCGCTGAACACGCGCTCGTCTTTTTCCGCATCATCAATCCGTAGGGATTTGCGGTTGGTCACGATCCAGCCCGCGATGCTTTTATCGAGTGGAACAACAATGCCGCGCATGGTGGCATCGTCTATGTTGGTGGCAACTTGAAAGTAGAGTTGACGCGCCGTATCGTCGTACAAAAGAATCGACGCGGCTTCGGCGTGTGTGATGTGCGAGGCGGCGCGCACGATATCGTCCAGCAGGATGTCGAGGTCAAGGGTGGAGGCAAGGTCGCGTGAAATTTCGATCAGGCGCAGGTAACTTCCGAGGGTTTGGGTTTTGATCTCAGCCATGAATCGCTCGTTTGATGATTTCAGGTAATACCACCGCGACATCCTCCATGAAGACGATGTCCGCGCGGACGTTGATATAGGTGGGCGTGTTGTTGATGACGATCAGGTGCGCGCCGCGGTCAACGGCTTGCATCGGAAGCCCCGCCACAGGCAGGACCTCCATCGAGGAACCGGCGACCAGCATCAAGTCCGCCTGACGCGCTTCCTTTTGCGCCTCATTCCACGCCGCTTGCGGCAACTGCTCCCCGAACAATATCACATCCGGTTTGAGGATTCCATTGCAACTTGAGCATAAAGGAATCGCGCCGTGGTCAATGTACGCCGGCAAAAACGATTTCGATTCATATTGTTTGAAACACTGCGTGCAGGATACCGTACGGATCGTGCCGTGCAGTTCGATGACGTGTTTTGACCCCGCTTTTTGATGAAGCCCGTCAATGTTTTGCGTGGCGATGGTTACTGGAATGCCGTGCGATTCGATCCCGGCTAATGCAAGATGCGCGGCATTCGACTGCGCGTTGAAGATCTGACCAGCCAGCGGGCGGAACCATTGAAAAAAATTTTCGGGATTGGTGCGAAAGGTGTTGAGTGATGCGGCTTCAAGCGGTTCATCGCGGGACCATAAGCCGGTCCCCTCCGAGCGAAAGTCCGGTATCCCCGAAGGGGTGGAGATGCCTGCCCCCGTTAATACAAAAACGCGCCTGGCTTTGCGGAATAACTCTGCCGCACGCAAAGCGTCAAGCGCAGTCGCTGTGGCGGGGGATAAACTCATCGAGGCAGCGCCTCGCGCTCGGCGATGAAGTCTACGATTTTTGCGATCTGTCGCGTGGTCAAGCTATCCGGCTGGCAAAGGACGGCGGGCGTCTGCGTACGCGTGGCTTGTGTGAAAAGCTCCGGGGCGGGGGTGAGCGTGGTGAGGATTTCGTAGCCGAGTTTTGCCTGCACCTGGCTGGTGGGCAATTGCGTATCCGAACGGACGCGGTTGTTCAATACGGGGCTGATGTTCTTCGTGTTGACACCGAACGAATGCAAATCCTCGATCAGCGCTTTTGTATTGATGATGGTATTCGGGTTGCCTTCCAACACCACCAGGATTTCATTGCACTGGGGAAGAACGACCTGGGTGAAGGGTTGCAACCCCGCGCCGAGATCGAGGACGATAAAGCGCCCCAGCCCGGCAAGCCTGGTGACAAACGCCCCGTAATTTGCGCTTTGACCAATCAAGTGCATATCACGCGGGCGGTCGGAGGCAAGTAATACATTCAAACCCGAAGCATGGCGGGTGAGGGATGCCCGCATGCTGTCTTGTGTGATATCCGATAATTTCGTGGCGCTGAGTAAATCCACCAACCCTGTGGATGCCCTCATCCCAAGTTCGAGGGTGAGCGCGCCGCGACCAGGGAGCATCTCCGCCATGATCGCGTCGCCTTTTGCGCGTGCCTGCAAACTGGCGGCAACGTTCAACGCAACGGTTGTGGCTCCAAGCCCGCCTCGTGCAGCGATGACGCCAATGACAAACCCGTGTTGGCTGTCCTCTTGAGCGGATGCGCTATCGCCTTTCTTTTCATTTGCCCGTGCGAGCAACGCCTTGACGCGCGCCTGTAATTCGGAGGGATGCGTGGGTTTCGTCAGGTAGTCGTTTACGCCCACCTCGAAGCCGATCACCTTGTCGTTCATCTGGGTTTTTGCGGTGAACATCAGGATGGGCGTCTCCATCGTGGAAGGGTTCGACCGCAGGCGCCGCGTGACTTCGTACCCATCCATATCTGGCATCATGATGTCGAGCAGGATCAGATCCGGGTCCTCATCGAACGCCTTATCCAGCCCTTGTTGACCATTCGTCGCCGCGCTGATCTGATAGCCCTGCCGTTGGAGCATCAGCCCGACCAGCCGCAGGGTATCGAGGTCGTCGTCAATGATGAGGATTTTTTCGCTCATGCCAGAGTTATTCCTTGTAACAGGATTGCAACAGTCTAGCATAAAGCCGTCACAAGGGCAAGCCGATGCGCTTCACTGCAAGTATGCTATAATGATTTTGCAAATCGGGAACAAACTTCCCTCACGGGGATGACAGGCTTCGACGGGAGAGGCTGGTTCCGGAATGCGAGCCGAGCGGCGCCGAACTCGTAAACGCAGCGCAAACAATCAAGTGCCAATCGCACTTCCTACGCCGCTATGCCCCTCGCCGCTTAATGCGATGAGACCATAACGGTTGGCGCCTAAGGGCGCCACGTCCGCCGGCCCCGTCCTCCACCCGGTGACGGACCGGGCGAAACAATGGTGTGAGTGCCGCGTACGATTCTGCTAAGTGCGCGAAAGATCAGCAGATGGTCACAGGGTTACCTGCCCGCCGAGATCCCTGTGATGAAAAAATTCGGCAGGCTACGCTCGTAGATTTCCGAGGGTCGAGTCTTTCGGACCCGGGTTCAATTCCCGGCATCTCCACTTCAATTGCCCGGCAATTTAGTTGCCGGGCAATTGTGTTTTAAATAACCCGAACCGCCTTTTGACAATTATGTCCGTTACGGACATAATATCTGCATGACCACTACAAACTCCTCTCAACCTCTCACACCGGCTGTCTTTCATATCCTTATGGCTCTCTCGAGCGGAGAGCGTCACGGCTACGGCATCATGAAACAAGTTGAAATGGATACGCTGGGGAAGGTAAACATGGGGAACGGCACGTTGTATGGCTCACTGAAACGCATGCTTGATGCCGGGTTGGTGGAAGAAAGCGATAAGCGCGTTGACCCCGAAATGGATGACGAACGACGCATCTACTACCAAATCACAGGAGTTGGTGTGAAAGCCCTTGAAGCAGAACTTGAGCGATACAAGCGCATCGTCACGATCGCGCAACAGCGAAAACTCTACCCGAAAACCTTTGCGTATGATCTATGAACGGAACACAGTTCGTCAACTCTACAAGAGACTTCTTGCCTTCTATCCGAGAGCTTTCAGAGAGCAACTTGCTGAGTCCATTGAGCAAACATTCAACGACCTTTGTACTGAGAAACGGCAAACAAAACAAGGATTGTTTGGCTTCTTACTCCGGACGTTTATCGAAACGACCACAGGGATTATTCAGGAGCATATTCTATTACTCACCCAAGGAGACGCTATGAAAAGCCTCATCTCGAATCCAAAATCAGCGGCGCTCGCAGGTTTTCTGTTCGCTGTGCCCTTCCTGGTTATGAATACGATTGTTGGAAGCCAGATAGAGCCTTTCTATTCACTCATCAGACCAGATATCCACACAAGTCCTTTTGAGTATGTTCTGCTCGCCATCATTTTACTCCTGCTTCCTGTCGGCGCGTTTATTGCCGCTCGCCCAATGTTTCAAAAAAGAGAGGATGGGAAGCGGAAATTTTATCTGGTCAACACCATACTTGCCGCAATCCTGGTCACGGGTTTTGTCGCGCTTTCCATCGGCTTGGGGTCGGATATATATCGGTGCGATGTCCTGCTCATCCCGAACTGCGATTAGAAAGAAATCCCTTTTCTAAAATTTTTCTTGTGAACGGACTAGCAACAGCTCACGCTCTCTACAGGAAACTCCTCAGCCTCTATCCACGAGGATTTAGGAAGCGGCTGGAAGAGTCGATGGAGCAGACCTTCAAGGATCTCTACAAGGAACGGAAACGGCAGACAGAGCAAGGTTTGTTCGGCTTCGTTCTATGGACGTTTGTCGAAACAGCCATAGGGATTTTTAGAGAGCATCTATTACTTATTTCTCCAGGAGATATTATGCAAACCATGCTTAAGACCCTCGGATCATCAACGCTCATTAGCTTGCTCCTCATCCTTCCATTCATGATCATGGAGGTCGTCAACAGGCGAAATTTCAATGAAGATTTTCCCATCATGCTGTTTTTCGTTATGTGGCTCAACCTGTTCGCCATCAGCCTCATCCTGTTGCCGATCGTGCGAGGCAGGCGGACAGGGAACCATGACATGGCGAATCCCATTCCTATGCAAAGAAACACTCTCCTCACAAACCCCAGGTCGGCCGCGATGATTAGCGTTGCCCTGATCTTGGCTCTTGGCATACTCCCGTTGCTGGATTCCGTTGGTTGGCTGTCACTGGATCGTCTGTTCAATGGCCCGAACCCAGAAGTGGCTTACCTGCCCGGTATGTTCATGTCCCTCGGTCTCATCTTGTTCCCAATAGCGGCAGGGATCGTTGCCGGCCGGCCGATCGTTAGCACTTTGCGGGCCGGAGGCGGCCTGTGCGCGCATCCCATCCATCTGATCATCGTCGTCGTAATTTCGTTCCTTTTCGCAACAGGCATTGTCGGCTTAATCATGGACCAATGGCCCTGTTTTATAGGTGTTCCAAACTGCGATTAGAAAGAGATATATGGTTGGTTAAACATGCAACTGTTCACAATGCTCTACAAAAAACTCCTCACCCTCTACCCACGAGGATTTAGAGAGCGTCTTGAAGGGTCGATGCAGCAAACCTTTAATGATCTCTACAAGGAACGGGAACAACATCCGGAACACGAATCATTCAGTTTTGTGTTCTGGATGTTTAGCAAAACTTTCATAGGAATCATTAGAGAACACATCCTCTTGATGAAACAAGAGAGCATCATGAAAGCCATTCTCTCGAATCCAACATCAACTGCAATTACCAGTTTCATTCTATGTTTGCCGCTTGCGGTGCCTTACGTAATAATCGTGTCTGACATGCAACCATTGATTCAACCGCTCAAGAACCTTCTTACCACAGATGGACAACAGATAAACACTCTCGGTCGCATTGTGTTTTTTGGCGGATTAATCCTTTTACCTGTCGCGTTCCTACTCAACCTTCAACCGATATTGATAAGAGAAGGACCCGATCAAAAAAGAACATTCCCCACAGTCAACCTGATTGTCGGCGGCATCATCCTATTGCTTATCACGTTCACGTGGGGCGCCTTGCTCGTGGAGGAAATCTACTGCCTGCAAGGGATACGTTGCGACTGACATTGCAAAAATAATTCGATTCAATTGTCCAGCCTGAGCGCTGGACAATTGTGTTATAAAAAGCGGATGAAAAAACTTCTTCTTGGATGCCTCCTCCTCATCACCGCCTGCCAGACTTCGACTCCGAATCCGACTCCAACACCGGAAACTTCGCTCTTCCCACCGTCAACGCCTCTTCCCACCCTTTTGGCTGATACCCCAACCCCCGAACCTACCGCTTCACAGACGTTCGAGCCTTCGCCAACCGCGCTTCCACGCTTTTTCACCAACGAATTTGACTCGTCCCTCGCAGGCTGGGTGATTTTGCAAGCCGGGAACGAATCGGTCCCCGCCGTCAACCTCGCCAACGGATCACTCCTCCTCCAAATGGATTCATCTTTCACCTGGCTGTACGCTCTCTACGGACCGGAAGACTATTCCAACGTCCGCATTGACACGCAATACACCAACCTTGCCGGCACACCTGCCTCCGCTGGTTTGGTCTGCCGCTACAACGAAACGGATGGCTGGTTTGAATTCAATCTTTCAACAGACGGAATCTACAACGTGCTGTATGGAAAATGGCTGGCTCTGGGCATTGCGGAATACACTCCCATAACGGATGGCGCCATAAAAGACATTCAGCCGAGCGGTGCAACGCAAACCATCGGGCTTGAATGTTCTGGCAACACGTTGACCCTGCTGGTAGACGATACCGTCTTCCGCCGCGTGGATGTGGCGCGCTTCGAACTTGGCGCAGGCAAAACTGGCGTCACTGCCGCCTCGTATGAAAATATTCCCGTCGTCCTCGGTTTCGATAACGTGAAAATCAGCGAACCATAACTTTGACTGTCAACGAGGGTCAGACTAAATTTCTATACGCCGTTAACAGTTTTCTTGCGTTCCTCCGTTAATATGTAGGCATTGAAAATATAGAAGTGGCAATCACCTCAAGGTGACTGTCACTTGCAAGGAGACTCTCATGGGCAAAATCATTGGCATTGACCTCGGTACGACCAACTCGGTCGTCTCGGTCATGGAAGGCGGCACGCCGACCGTAATCTCGACCGCCGAAGGCGGGCGGCTCGCGCCGTCAGTGGTGGCGTTTAATAAGAATGGCGAACGACTCGTTGGTCAGACGGCGAAGCGGCAGGCGGTCGTGAATCCGGAAAATACAATTTATTCCATCAAGCGGTTCATCGGGCGTCATTTCGGCGAGACTGAATCCGAACGCAAGATGGTTTCGTACGATGTTGTCAAAGGACCGACCGACGATGTGCGCGTGAAAATCCCGATCACGAACCGCGAATATTCCCCGCAGGAAATTTCGGCGATGGTGCTGGGCAAGTTGAAGTCCGATGCAGAAGCGTATTTAGGACAAAATGTGACTCAAGCTGTCATCACCGTCCCCGCGTATTTCAACGACAGTCAGAGGCAAGCCACAAAAGACGCGGGCAAGATCGCGGGACTCGAAGTGATGCGTATCATCAACGAACCGACGGCGTCCGCGCTCGCCTATGGTCTCGATAAAAAGAAGGATGAAACGATTCTGGTCTTCGACCTGGGCGGCGGCACGTTTGACGTCTCTGTGCTGGAAGTGGGCGAAGGCGTGATCGAAGTCAAAGCTACCAATGGCGACACACACCTCGGCGGCGATGATTGGGATCAGAAGATCGTCAACTGGGCGGCGGACGAATTCAAGAAGAATCAAGGCATAGATTTGCGAAACGACCGCCCGGCGTTACAACGTTTGCGTGAAGCCGCGGAAAAAGCCAAGATCGAACTTTCGACGGTGATGGAAACGGAAATCAACCTGCCTTACATCACAGCGGATGCATCCGGACCGAAACACCTGCAATTGAAATTGAGCCGCGCGAAATTCGAACAAATGACCGAAGACCTGCTCCAGCGTTGCCGCAAACCATTCGAAGCCGCGTTGAAAGATGCGGGCATGTCCGCGGAGAAACTGGATGAAGTCGTTCTGGTCGGCGGCTCGACGCGTATGCCGATGGTTGCGGACCTGGTCCGTAAGTTGACTCAAAAAGAGCCGAACAAAGGCGTGAACCCCGATGAAGTCGTCGCCATTGGCGCGGCAATCCAGGGCGGCGTGCTGGGCGGCGAAGTCAAGGACATTTTGTTGCTCGACGTTACCCCGCTTTCGCTGGGCGTTGAAACGCTCGGCAGTGTGATGACCAGGATGATCGAACGCAACACGACCATCCCCGTCCGCAAGACCGAGACGTACTCAACCGCCGCGGACAATCAAACCGCTGTTGATATTCACATCCTGCAGGGGGAACGCGAGATGGCGGCAGATAACATGTCGCTTGGGCGGTTCCGCCTCGACGGCATCCCGCCCGCCGCGCGCGGCATCCCGCAGGTGGAAGTGACTTTCGATATTGATGCGAACGGAATCCTGAACGTCACTGCGAAGGACAAAGCCTCGGGCAAGGAGCAGAAGGTCACGATCACGGCTTCGACAAATTTGAACAAGAACGACATTGATCGCATGGTCAACGAAGCGCGCTCACACGAAGCGGAGGACAAGAAACGCCGCACATTGATCGAAGCGAAAAACAATGCCGATAGCCTGGTATACCAAACTGAAAAGGCGTTGCGCGACCTCGGCGATAAAGTTCCAAGCGCCGAACGCGGCGAGATCGAAACCAAGATTAACGAACTCAAGTCCGCCGCACAAGGCGATGACATTGGCAGCATTCAAAAGGCATCCGAATCAGTGCAACAGGCATTCCACGCTTTGAGCCAGCAACTCTATGCACAGGGTCAACCTCAACCCGAAGCGGAGGGCAGGCCGTCAACGCCTCCACCAAGCGAGGGCGATGTGATTGATGGTGAAGTGAAAGAATAGCCAATTGATAATAAACCACCTCCGTGACCTCACGGAGGTGGTTTATTATTTCGCTGAAATATTGTATGTTATGCCGCCAACGGTCGTTCCATTTTGCGGATGACCATGACCACTTTGCCTTT
>Ga0247727_10004752_pt1 | contig 28427 bp, 28 predicted proteins | sample WisWelCaveWW1625_FD_202498 | JGI IMG/M metagenome (GOLD analysis project Ga0247727, IMG submission 202498) | Biofilm microbial communities from Wishing Well Cave, Virginia, United States - WW16-25 | ecosystem: Environmental > Aquatic > Deep subsurface > Groundwater > Cave microbial mat | place...
CTTTGCCTTTTTAACTAGTCTAACTTGGCAAAACATGCAGCTAGTCTGTCTTGCCCTGACTCTTCAAGCGGTGGTTCTTGTTTACATTTTTCAATTGCATATGGACATTTTGCACGAAACCTGCATCCTTGATACACATCAATATCTAGCGGCTCATTGATTCTGATCTTTTTTTCTCGGAAAAGATTGTCTGGGTCTGGCTCAGAGATGGCATCAATTAGTGCTTGAGTGTATGGATGTTTTGGATGTAAGAGAACATCGTCAATAGGTCCGCTCTCCGCAATTTTTCCTAAATACATGACAGCAATTTTCTGCCCAAGATATCTTGCAGTGGATAAATCATGTGTTATGTAAATGTAAGAGATTCCATGTTTTTTCTGTAGATCTAGCATTAGTTCTAGTATTTCAGCTCTGACAGAAACATCAAGCATGGATACTGGTTCGTCTGCAATGATCAGTTTTGGTTTTAAAACAAGTGCTCTTGCAATAACCACTCTTTGCCTTTGACCGCCTGAAAGCATATGGGGAAATTTTCCAAAAATCTCTTCAGCTGGTTCAAGCCGTACTTCGTGTAACGCATCAAGAACCATCTTTTTCCTTTCTTGTTTTGTGCCAACCTTGTGGATCTCAAGAGATTCCATTATTATGTCAGATACCTTCATGCGTGGATTTACAGATGCATAGGGATCTTGGTGTACCATTTGACACTGCATTCTAAGCTTCTCAAGACTTTTGTTGTCTTGTCCTACCTCAACTCCCTCAAAGAAAATCTTTCCAGAGTCTGGTTCTATCGCTCTCAAAATAAGCTTAGCAGTCGTGGTCTTGCCAGATCCTGATTCTCCTGCTAAAACAAGTACTTCGCCTTTTTTTAGTGAAAAAGAAACATCATCGACTGCTCTTACTACGGTTCCTGAAGAAGAAAAAATCCCTTTTTTAACAAACCATTTTGTCAGATTTTGAACTGAGAGTATTTCTTCCATCATCTGTCTAGTCTCTATTAAACCACATCTATATAGTTAAAATAGTTAACAGTCTGCTATATTTTCTACATCAGTAGTTACTAAATACCACATAACATCAACAGAAAAATTGTGGAAAAACTTCTGAGAATAGGCGCATTGCTTGTGGTTGTATTTATTCTTTGGATGCCTCTAGTACAAACCACAAACATTAGTGCAGAGGAACCAAAATTAGATACCAACAGTGTAAATGACATAGAGATCACCACCATCTTTCTTTTCAGAGAGGCCAAAGAAACGGTAACTACTTTCAAAGTGTTTGATACATTGTCTAGCGGCTTTGATCGTACAAAAGGAGCCAACTTTATGCTTGAAGGAGTTGTTGGAGGAGACAGACCAATTCTTTACAAAGCAATAGACACAACATTCTACCTTGGAAAAAATGTACAACACGAATTCAGTGAATTTGATGTAGACGTAATATTGCATCACGGAGAACAACCATACAGACAATTTACCTATTCTGATTGCCAAATCAACAATTACAATGTTTTTACTGAATTTGATAAAGAAGAAACCTTCAGCGGTAAAACTAAGTTTGCAATTGTAGATAAAATTGAGTTTCAATGTAGAGGATTTGCTCTAGTTAACCCTACTTATGAGAAAATGCTAGAAAATCAATAAGCCCAAAGCAATTTTTACAATTATTCGTAGAGCCAACAGAGCACATATCCAGAATCAGTTTTGAATGCAGGTGGGTCCTTCTTGCATTTTTCCATAGCGTGTGGACATCTATCATAGAATCTGCACCCTTCGGGGGGTTTAATCAAACTGGGTGGATTTCCTTTGATGTATTTGATGTCTTTTTTGTGTCTTAACGACGGAATTGATTCAAGAAGACCTTGTGTGTAAGGATGTTTTGGATTCTTGTAAATATCAGACGCATTGCCAAATTCAATCATTTTTCCTGCATACATTACACCAATTTTTTCTGCAATTTCAGATATTATAGAAAGATCATGTGTAATTAGCATGATTGACATGCCTTTTTTTTTTAATTTTTTAAGCAAGTTAATTATCTGAGCTTGTACTAACACATCAAGCGCAGTTGTTGGCTCGTCAGCTATGACAAATTTTGGTTTTAAAAGAAGCGCCATGGCAATGACAATCCGTTGTTTCATTCCTCCACTAAGCTCATGAGGATATTTCTTGAGAACCTCTTGATCGAGTCCGACAGAAGTCACCATCTCGGATATTTTTTTGTCAAAATCACCATCATAGTGATGCTGTTTTAGTACTTCGATAAATTGTTCTTTGATTGTAAATACAGGATCCAAAGAATTCATGGCCCCTTGAAAAATCATAGCGATCTCTTTCCACCTGTGCTTTTTTGCAAACTCTGCATCTGACATTTTCAATATGGATGCACCTTCTAGCAGAATGTCTCCAGCTACCACCTTGCCTCCTTGTAGCGTTCGCATCAGAGAAAGACCAAGTGTACTCTTGCCGCAAGCACTTTCGCCTGCAATTCCAATTGATTCTCCTTTTTCTAAAGAAAAGCTTACGTCATCTAAGGCATGCACAGTACCACTTTGTGTCTTGTAGTGAGTTGCTAGATTCTGTACTGAAATATATGGCATCGATCATTTTAGAAGAACGCTCTAAATGTGGGTTTTGGATAGGATATACACGACTTTTAGCAAGTTATAAAACCTATTTACTTGAGATTAAACACTAGTGTAATTTTAATGGATTTCAAACGAACTCACTACATAGGAGACTTAAATTCCTCAATGGAAGGAAAGAAGGTTACAGTAGGCGGGTGGGTTGAAGATATGCGTGAGCTTGGCAAACTTTCGTTTTTGACACTACGTGATGTTACAGGTGTTGCACAGATAGTTCTGGTAGGAGAGGAGGCTCTATCACAGATAAAAGAACTTACTAGGCAAAGTGTGATCAGAGTTACCGGCATAATTCAAAAGTCAAAGGCAAGAGATTTTGCCTTTGAGATAAAATCAGAGAAGTTAGATATACTTACAATAGCAGTACAACCGCTTCCAATTGATCCAATAGGCAGACTTGAAAGCAACATTGACAATAGGCTAAACGCGCGTGCGCTTGATCTACGTAACCAAAAGACTGCAGCAATTTTTAAACTACGACATCACGCACTCCAATCAATCAGAAAAACTTTGATAGAAAAAAACTTCATCGAAGTTAACACGCCAAAAATAATAGGTAGTGCAAGCGAAGGTGGTGCAAATCTTTTTTCATTTAAATATTTTGAAAAGCAAGCTTATCTTGCACAAAGTCCACAATTATACAAAGAACAGCTTACAATGGGGCTTGAGCGGGTTTTTGAAATTGCCTCATATTATAGAGCTGAAAAATCACACACAGTAAGACATCTGACAGAATTTACAAGCGTCGATATAGAAGCAGCCTTTATGGATTATTCTGATGTAATGGATGTGTTGGAATCTGTGGTAGCAAATGTTTTTGAATACGCTACAAGCTGCACATCTGAGAAAGAAGCGCTTGGAATAGAAATCAAAAAGCCTTCCACACCCTTTGAAAAAATAACCTACAAAAAAGCAATTGAGGAGCTAGCACGTGCTGGCATAAAACTTGAAATGGGTGATGACTTGCAGGATGCACATCTTCGCAAGCTTGGAGAAAGGCACTCTGGATTTTATTTCATAATTGATTGGCCCATGAAGCTAAAACCATTTTATATACACGAAAAAGATGACGAGCCAACATTGTCACGCTCGTTTGATCTTCAATATGGATATCTTGAGCTTGCTTCAGGTGGGACACGTCTTCATGATCCTGCAAAGCTCAAATCAAGACTAAAAGAGCAGGATCTTGATCCAAATCAATTCGTTGATCATCTACGAGCATTCGACTGGGGGATGCCACCGCACTCAGGTTGGGGATTAGGTCTTGATAGATTGATGTTAGTTCTTACAAAAATTGATAATGTCAGGGAAGTAGTTTTGTACCCACGCGACCCAGAAAGACTCTCCCCATAAAAAGATAAATCTAAAAATTCACTTAAAATATAAAGTGCAAAAATGCGATTTTTGTGGTTCGCAGTTTGGAGAGCGCAAGTGTTACTTTTGTGAAAAAAACTGTTGCACTTCTTGCATGACAGATGATAAAAGCCGCTGCAAGCGATGTTATATCAACAAGAGAAAGCTTGGATGGAAGATATTCAAAAGAAACAAGGTCTTGCTTGGATTCATCGCATTTGTATGGGCGTACGCTGTATTTCCAATTCCGTTGATTCCAGGATTAGATCCAACATTTTACTGGATTACCTTTATTGCTGCACTCTTGTTCATGATACCTGTAGGTTTTATGATTTTTTTTTGGTCTAGAAATCCACCATCTTCTGATGTTTAAGCAAGCTTGGAAATTACATGTTGTGTAAATTCCATGGTTGTTTTATTACCACCAATGTCTTTAGTCTTTATTCCATCCTTTACAACGCCATAGACAGCAGACTCGAGTTTTTTTGCCACACTAAAACACTTTTTGTCACCGTTTTTCATTCCAAGCCACTCAAACATCATCTTTGCAGAAAGAATAAAAGATGAAGGATTTGCAGCCTGTTTTCCTGCAATGTCAAATGCGGCGCCATGAACTGGTTCAAACAATGCAAAATTTTCCCCAATGTTTGCAGCTGGTGCCATGCCTAGTCCACCAACTACCTGAGCAGATTCATCAGATAAAATGTCACCAAACAAATTCGTTGTCACTATTACATCAAATGATTCTGGTTCTCTTATGAGATTCATGGCACAGGCATCAACATACATTTGCTCAAATTTGATATTTGGAAATTCCTTTGCTACTTCGCTACATGCTCTTACAAAAAGACCGTCTGTCACTTTCATCACATTTGATTTGTGAACGCAGGTCACTTTCTTTTTTTGATTCCTTTGATTGGCAGTCAAAAACGCATACTTGGCAATTCTTTTAGATGCATGCTCTGAGATAGTGCGCAAAGCAACAGCGGAATTTCCTATCTCAAACTCCATTCCGGTGTAGAGGTCTTCGGTATTTTCTCTAACTATGACCAAATCAACATTGTCTTTTAATGCAGGCATGTTTGGGTATGATTTGGCAGGCCTTATGTTCGCGTATAGGTTTAACATCCTTCTTAAAACCACAATGACATCAGCAGCACTTTCGCCTACAGGTGCCTTCAAACACGCACTTGATCTTTTAATAGCCTCTAGCGTAGATTCTGGCAAGGCCTTGCCAGTTTTTGCTAAAGTGTTGTCACCAGCTTCAAGTTTTTCTACCTTTAATTTTAAGTCGAGTCTGTCATTGACTATTTCTAAAACCTTGATCACAGATTCTGAGAGCTCTGGTCCTATACCATCTCCTGTTATGAGAGAAATTTGATACATTTAATTTCCCAAGTTTTTCTGTTTTAGAATATTTTTTAGCATTATTCTGTTTATTCCATCAATCATTGCCTGAACGCTTGTAATTACAATGTCTTCTCCAATTGATTTGGCAGAAGCAAGGTTTCCATATGCGTCTTCTACCTTTATAGTGACTTCACAAAGTGCATCTGAACCCCCTGCAATTGAATCCAACTTGTAATCCTTGATTCTAACCTTAGCTATCTCGCCGGTGATCTTTTGAATCGCATTTATGGATGCATCTACAGGACCTACACCATAGTCAGTACCAACAAAGTCCTTTCCTTCTATGTTTAATTTGACAAAGGCATATGGCATATTTCCAATACCCGTCGAGACAGAAAATCCTGTGAGATGAACTAGTCTCTTAAGGCTGGGTTGTTGCATGACTTCGCCCGCAATGGCAAGCAACTCAACATCGGTAACATGCTTTCCTTGATCACCAACTTTCTTTACTCTATCTAAAATTTCATGAGTCTGTTCTTTTGTTGGTTGTATGCCATATTCTTCAAGCATTGCAGAAACCCCGTGGGCTCCTGCATGTTTTCCAACTTGAAACCATCTTGTTCTTCCAACAAGCTCAGGGCTAATTGGTTCATAGGTCAAAGGATTACTCAAGACGCCGTGAGTGTGTATTCCAGATTCATGACCAAAAGCGTTCTCACCGACTATTGCTTTGTTTGGTTGTACGTGTACTCCAACCACGCTAGCTACGTATCTTGATGTTTCGTAAAGAAGTTTTGTGTTAATGTTGGTTTCAAATTTTTTATCAAACTGTAGGCACTGTAATGCCATGACTAGTTCCTCAAGAGATGCATTGCCCGCGCGTTCGCCTATGCCATTTATGGTAACGTGAGCACACTGAGCACCAGCTAGGATTCCAGAAATTGAATTTGCAACAGCAAGTCCAAAGTCATTGTGGCAATGTACACTTACCGGAAGCTTTGAAGCTTGAATTGCATCTTTTGTTATTTCTGCAATATATGATGGCGTTGAATATCCTACTGTATCTGGAATATCTATCCTGTCTGCACCTGCTTTAGCAACTTGCCCAAAAACTTTCTTTAAAAACTCTCTGTCTGTTCTTGTCGCATCTTCTGCAGAAAACTCTACTTGCAATCCACGTGATTTCGCATACTCCACAGCTTCAATAGCCGTTTCAAGGGCTTGTTCCCTTGTGAGTTTTAGTTTGTATTTTAGGTGAATGTCAGAAGTAGCAATAAAAGTGTGAATATATTCAAGACCGCAATCTATCGCCGCATCGATGTCTTTTTTATCAGTCCTTGCTAAACCACAAATTTCTGCACGTAGATTTGAGCTAACTACCATTTTAATTCCCTGTCTCTCACCATCTGAAACAATTGGAAATCCTGCTTCTATTGCATCTACACCAAGCGCATCTAGTTTTTTTGCTATGTTTAGTTTCTGTTCTGGGGCTAGTGCCACTCCTGGAGTCTGTTCACCATCTCTTAACGTGGTATCAAAAATTCTAACTTTCATCGAGTCCACCTCTTGGTAATGCACATATTCCTGTTCTGGCAATCTCTAAAATTCCATATCCTTTTACCAGATCCTCAAGTGAATTAATTCTGTCTGGTGTTGCAGTTATCTCTATTATGATTGATGTCCTTCTTACATCATGAACTTTGCAACCAAAAGCATTTGCTAGATTCATTATTTCCATGCTATCTGAAGGTTTGCTTACTTTTATCTTCATAAGAACAAGTTCTCTGTACACACTCATCTTTTCATCTAGACGCATTACCTCAACCGTATCAATCATCTTGTCAAGCTGTTTTATTATCTGAGTTACTTGCTTTTCGTCACCTATAGTCGTGATAGTCATCCTCGAATACTCAGGATTTTCAGTTACACCTACGGAGATACTATCTATGTTGAAATTCCTTGATCTGAAAAGATTTGTCACTTTAAACAAGACTCCCGGTTTATTCTCGACAAGTACAGAAATTATAGCCCACATCAGTATCCCTATGATGGTAGTATCATGTCCTTAAGAGGAGTACCGGGTGCTACAAATGGTAATACGTCCTCCTCTGGATCTATCGGAATATCAATTACTGTGGCTACATCACTTTTTAGCGCAGTTTTTACTGCATTGCCAATATCGTCAAGTGACTCTGCCCTAATTCCCTGTGCTCCATATGCTTCTGCTATTTTTACATAATCAGGACAGTTTTTGAGATCAATGCCAATCATCCGCCTGTCATAAAATGTCCTTTGCCACTGTGCTACCATTCCAAGTGAAAAGTTATTCATTACAAATACAATGACTGGCAAATTCTCTAAAACTGAAACAGCTAGAGAATTTTCTGTCATGTTAAAACTACCCTCGCCCGCTATGTCCAAAACTGGAACTCCAGGTTTTGCTGCCTTTGCCCCAATTGCAGCTGGAAACCCCCATCCCATGGTGCCAAGACCAGTTGAACTAAAGAATGTTCCAGGTTGTATTACATCAAAAAATAATGATGCCCACATTTGATGTTGGCCAACTTCCGTAGTTACAATTGATTGATGTGGAAGAACTTCCCTTAATTTACGTAAAACCTTCGCAGCACCTAGTGGATGATTATGAAGTTTCAAATTTTCTCTATAGTACTCTTTTGTTTCATTTACTCGTTTTAACCAGGGGTAATCGCCACGCTTGATTGTCTTTTGGATTAACATCTTTACCATTATTCTTAAAGAAGTTTTTACATCCCCAACTACCGCAACACTAGTTGTCTGATTTTTGCCAATCTCAGCAGGATCTACATCCATGTGTATTATCTTTAATCGTTTTTCAAATTCTTCAAAGGTTCCAACCGATCTATCTGAAAATCTTGAACCTGCGGCAAGAACACAATCAGCTTCTACCATCATCTTGTTTGCTTCTGCGTGTCCGTGCATTCCTATAGGGCCAAGTGAGAGAGGATGGTTTTCTGGGAAAGAGCCCTTGCCTTTAAAGGTAGTAACAACGGGAATCATAAGAAGTTCTGCTATTGATTGTAGTTCTGCAAACGCTCCTGAAATTATCACTCCTCCGCCTGCAAGAATCATAGGCCTTTCAGCTGAAAGCAACATATCGATTGCTCTTTCTATTGCTGTAACATCAGGGTCAACCCATGGATGATATCCTTTTATCTTGATATCATCTGGAAACTTCATCTCGGCTTCGTTTTGCTGTACATCTTTTGGTATGTCTATCAATACTGGGCCAGGTCTGCCAGTTGATGAAATATAAAATGCTTTTTTTACCACCTCTGGAATTTCGGTAGGGCTTGTTGGCTGAAAAGCATATTTTACAATTGGATTTGAAATTCCTATTATGTCACTTTCTTGAAAAGCATCTTTGCCTATCATCTTTAGTGGAACTTGTCCAGTTACCGCAATCATTGGAGCTGAATCAGCTTGAGCAGTTGCAATTCCAGTTACAAGATTTGTGGCGCCAGGTCCAGATGTTGCAAAACATACTCCTGGTCTTCTGCTTACTCTACCAAAACCATCTGCCATATGTGCCGCAGATTGTTCGTGTCTTGCTAGTATGTGGCGAATATTACTTTTGTAAAGCTCATCATATATTGGCAAGTTTGCGCCACCGGGGAGTCCAAAGACTAGCTCAACGCCCTCCTTTTCAAGGGCAACCATTAATGCTCTAGCACCTGACATTTTTTCCATAAATTTTCACTAGGGAGTTAAAGCTGTAAATTTACAGCATCAGGTCGACTAGCAGTAAAATACCAGAAATGCTCGTCGAACCTCCTAACTTCATTTCAGTCTATTGTTTTCCAACTAATATAATTTATAAATATTTCGAGAAAAAATATATAAAATTATTAAAAACACATATGAAACATCATAATAATTTCAAAATCATGTTTTAGTAAAACTACAAACTTTTGATTTATCATCAGTTTTCACAAAACTTAAACACCAAATATCACAAGCAAGAGCGATTTTGTCAGATACAGCGGAAATACGTGAAATAATTAAGATTTTTTTTGATGCAGGAAAGACAAAGAACCTTGCTCCACTTAGAGTAATAGAGTTAGACGACCCAAGATTTTCAAGCTACAGTGACGTTCCACCGTTTGAACTTAAAGACTATGCAACAACAACTGCCTTGCAACAGCTACGATTTGTGAGCATATCTGACTATGAGTATGAGATCAAAAACCCGCGAGTAGATATTTTTGATAATAGTGCGGTTGCAACATTTCAACTAAAACAGACAGGTGTAATTGTGGATAACTACAGCTTCAGGGGTCGGCATCTTTCAATGGAAAGCAGGGTGACTTTTGTTTTGATAAAATCCTCTAAATGGAAGATTGTGCACATACACATGTCAAAGATTCCAGACTAGATAGACGTAGCTGTCTTTGTAGATTGTTCAGTGGTTTTGAGTTTGTTAAACAGGTCATGTGCTTCCTTAACTGTATGATTTTCATGAACTATTGCACGTACTGCCTTTATCATTGAAACAGGATAGTCTGATTGCCAGATGTTTCTTCCCATATCAACTCCAACAGCCCCCGCTTGTATTGCGTCATATGTTAATTGTAGTGCATCACGTTCGTTTTCTAGCTTAGGGCCCCCAGCTATAATTACTGGCACGGGGCATTTGTTTACGACCTTTTCAAAATTTTCACAATAATATGTTTTCACAAGATGTGCACCAAACTCAGCAGCTATTCTACAAGAAAGAGAAAGATATCTTTCATCACGTTTTTCAAGTTCTTTTCCAACTGCAGTTACCGCAAGGACTGGTATGCCATACTCTTCACCTTCGTTTACAAGTTTTGCTAAGCTGACAAGAGATTCGTGTTCGTACTGTGCTCCTACAAAGATTGAAAGGGCAAGTGCAGTTACATTAAGTCTTATTGCATCCTTGATAGACGTGGTGATTTTCTCATTGGAAAGATCTTTTCCAATTATACTTGAGCCTCCGGAAACCCTGAGAACTATTGGTATTGGAAAGTTTGCATCCACAGATGTGCGTAGCACACCTCGTGTAAGCATAAGCGAATCAGCATAGGGCAAAAGTGGCTGAATTGTTTTACGTGGTACTTCAAGTCTTTCTGTGGGACCTAGGAAGTAACCATGATCTACCGCTAACATGATCCCACGTCCTGTCTCTGGCTTGATTATCCTTGCCAAACGATTCTTCATTCCCCAATCCATGGTTTTCCCTTAAATTTCAAAAAGAAAGTTTGCCTTAGTTAAGCGTTTCTGAATTTGTGATAATTATTTTCATTGAGTCATTTCCTTTGTGAGCATACTCTAATGCCTTATGCGACTCGGAAAGATCAAATTTGTGAGTTATCAATTTTTTGACATCAAGTTTGTTATCTTGTATTAATTTGAATGCATTCATTGTATCAGTATCAGACGCTGCATAACTTGGCGTAATTGTAATTTCTTTAGAGTAAACTTTGCTTACATCTAAGGAGAGCTTGGCATCTTTTGACGGAACACCAAATAATACAATGGTTCCACCTTTTCTTACAAATTCAACTGCTTGAGTTATTGCATTAAGATTTCCTGTGGCAACAATTGCCACATCAGCTCCTCTATTTTGAGTTTTTTCAAGGATCTTTTCTTGAGCTTTTGGATCAGTTGACTTTATAGATTCTGTTATTCCGAATTTTTTTGCAAAATCTAACCTGAATTCATTAACATCAAAACAGAAAATGTCTTGCACTCCATGAACCTTGCTTAACATCACATGCATCATGCCTGTCGGGCCTATGCCAAAAATGGCTACAGAATCACCACCTTTGGCTTGAATTTTTTTCCACGCTCTTATACAACAAGCAAGTGGCTCTATCATGGCAGCCTGATCAAAACTCATCGAGTCTGGTAGTTTTATTACTCCGCCATGGTTTACATTCCACTCTGGCACAACAAATTCTTCTGCAAGGCCACATGGTACGAGGTTTGTTTCAGAATATTTTTCACACATAGTCTCGTTTCCATGTAAACAGTAGTGACAGGAATAGCAAGGGACATGGTGATGCACAAAAACCCTATCGCCTTTCTTTAAATTTTTAACATTTTGACCTGCTTCTGATACGATACCAGATGGTTCATGGCCAAGTCTCATTGAAGGCTGGCTATATTGGCCATAGATCTTTTCCAAGTCCGAGCCACAAACGCCACACGCTCTCATTCTTACCATTATCTCACCATGACCAATAGTTGGCTTGTTCACAATTCTAACTTCAACTTGCGCTGGACCCTTAACAAATGCGGCTTTCATATCAAATTTCTATAATGCATAGTATATGTGGATTAAACTCCAAGGATCTGTTTTAGTAGCACCATATAGTCTACCTCCCCCTTCTTGCTTCCAAGTGCAGGTAGCTCAAAGACAAGTGGTGTAGATTTTTTTGATCTCAACTCAATAAGCTTGTTGCCAACATCTTTTGAAATGTAATCGCTGACAAGTAGTAATCCAATCGATGAATCATCCATAAGTCGCGTTTTTTATTTTGCCAATTTAACCCTTGTTATTTTTTGTTAATCTTTAATAATATCAAAGATAGAGCAACCTGCATGAAACACATTTCTCCAAAAAGACTCAAGATTATGTTGATGGCCTTTTTTGGAACTGGAATCTGGGGAATCGTAATTGGATTTGTGTTCGAATCTTTTTTCATTGTAGTTTTAGGTGCAATCAACTTTACTCTTGGTGGCATTGTTGGTTTTATTTATCTTAATCAAAAACCAGAAAAAGAAAAAGATTAGTGAAATCAGAGTATAAAAATACGCTAATCTTAAGATGTTCCAAAATAGTATTAAGCATGCATGAAAAATATTATACATGCAAGAAGGAGATGTAGCGCCTGACTTTGAGTTACAAGCAAGTGACGGTAGCACAATAAAACTAAGCTCCTTTAAAGGTCAAAAACACGCAGTTCTCTGTTTTTATCCTAAAAACCACCTTTTTGCCTGTCCGTCAAAAAAAGTCTTCAAAATGGCTCAAAACATAATTTCAGCCTACCCTCAAATACTGGCTGAAGAGGCTATGCTCTTTGCAATATCAGTAGACATAGTAGTGGATCAAAAAAAATTCGTTGAGGAGTACAAGATTCCTTTTTTGCACCTAAGCGATCCAAAGAAAGTTGCCTGTAAAACCTATGCGGGCCTGAACCTTGCTGGACTTGCCAAGCGTTCTACTTTTATCATAAATAAGGAAGGAAAGATTGCAAAGATTTTCAGAGACATAGATGTTGATTCACATGGAAAAGAAATAGTCGAAGCACTAAAAAACTTAAAATGATTTTTGTAATTTAAAATTTAACCATAGATATTTAAAGCTCTGAAATTAAGAGTGGACTTGTGTTAGATCTTGTCGCAAAAAAATTATTCCTTACTGGAGGTAAAGGAGTACACCAAGATAAGCTGACAAGTTTTGAGTATGCATTACGTGATGCTGGCATTCAGGGCACAAACTTAGTGTTAATTTCAAGCATATTTCCCCCTGGGGCCAAACTTGTTTCAAAGGCAGAAGGTCTAAAATTGATAAGACCAGGGAGTGTCCAGTTTGTTATATACGCTAAGCAACAAAGTAACGAACCACACAGACTAATGGCCGCCTCTGTTGGGGTCGCACGACCAACTGACAAGAACAAGTATGGGTACCTATCTGAATACGAGTCTTTTGGTGAGACAGAAAAAGAAGCTGGAGGCTATGCCGAAGATATTGCTGCGCAAATGTTAGCTTCTTCTCTTGGCATAAAATTTGATATTGATAAAAGCTGGGACGAAAAAAGACAACAGTGGAAAATCTCAGGCGAAATATACAAAACACAAAGTATTACTCAGAGTGCAGTCGGTGACTCACGAGGACGTTGGACAACTGTATTTGCCGCAGCAGCACTGATTCTCTAATGTTTGGCCCTAGGATTTTTTAAATAAAAGAATATTGCAGCAACCGCTGCTATGGCAATGCCGGCTAGAATGTATAGTGAATTATCAACCTGTGTTTCAGATTGTGTTGAATTGCCTATAGTTAATTTCAAATCATTTTTGCTTACCTCAAAGGTTTTGCCAAAAAGATATTTTCCTACTACCATATCCCCAGAATCAGGGTCAAAAAGCCAGCCGTTTTTTGTGAGATCAGATGGATATTTTTCGCCGTCTTTTTCTATCGTTGGAATAAGGTCACTATTATGACCAGTAACTTTCATTGTTTCATTTGACAAAACTACTACTTGGATGAGTGAATTAAGAGGAAAGAACCCCGCTTTGAAATAGTTTGATCTTTCAAGCATTTCTGTTCCAAACAATTCAAGCGGGCTGATAGAAGTCATTTTTGTTTCTATTGGATAGTCACGTGATACTTGGAGCTGAAAAATTGACGTAGCATTTTTTGGTATGATAGAAAAAGTTACTGAGGAAATAGAATCATCAGAAATTTTCTTTGCTAGCTCTAAAAATCCTCCAGAATCTCTTATTTGCTTAGGAAGTAATATTGCAGATAACTTTTCGTAATGAAATGACGTATCAGATTTTGGCATGGTATAAACCGCAGACACAATACCTTTTCCAGAAATTATGCCAGATGTTTCTAACTCTCTGTTAATTTTGTCGTCAAAATGTATGAAGGCAGAATGGAATTTGGCATCGGTATCAAACGCCTTGTTTATGTCGGATATAAGGGAATCTCCTATTTTTCGTGCATTAGACTGTGTCTCATTTATACCTCCTTCAAATCCCTCTCTGGATATATTTATCAAAACACATGCTTCATCTATCACGCCCAAAACACACTGGTCTTCATTTGTTATTACAATTGCAACCACATGTTCTGTATCACGTATTCTTTGATCAAGTTCTACAGGTACACGAATTTCCTGTGTGCTTGTACTCATAACGGTTATTGATGTTGATATCTTATTTTGGAATCTTTGATCAACTATTACTTGAGCTGTCTCATGGAAGGTTGAAAGGCGCGGTTGTTGTGCATATGCACTAACGGCATTAAATAACAAGAAGGTAATGACTAGGGAAAAAACTAATCTTTGCAATGAGAGCTCGTTTTTGTATGGAACTATTAAGTTTACTCTTGTAATTTTTCTATTTTGATGGCAAACCTCTGAAAAGGTTCTTCTAAATAGTGATCTTTGCAAACCAAGATGGTTTCATTTGGTTCAGGTCCACAGTCGTAAGTAATCAAATACACAGGATCCTTGCTACAGCATCTGGGAAATTTCACTTAACCCTATTACAGGAAATAAAATAAAATAGTTTTAGTTGATCTACATTCCAATAGTTTAAATTGTAATTTGCCGCTAATACTGCTGACATCGGTTCAAACCGTTGGGGAACATGCCTAGCAGTTGGGGGCGCCTGACTGCTAGGCGCTTTTAATATTAGGTTAGTTTTGTGAGCCTTTCTATCTGGTTTTTAATATATCCAAAACCTGTTTGCCAAAACCTTTGTGAGGAAATGTCTATGCCATATTCTTTTAGGAGAGATTCAGGTTTTTTGGAACCCCCAGCAGCTAAGATTTGTAAATAGTCTGGCACAAATGAACTTCCTTCCTTTTTGTATTGCTGGAAGAATGAAAGTGCAAGCAAATTTCCAAATGAATACGCATAGCAATAAAACGATGTGTGATAAAAGTGTGGAATACTACTCCATTCAACACCAAAGTCTTCAGTGATGCTTATGGAAGTAGCAAATTGCTCTTGAAGATTTTTCATGTACACTTTTGTAATGTCATCTACAGTTGCACCGGATCCAATTTTTTCATGCGCTGAAATTTCAAAAGTAGTAAAAAATGCCTGTCTCATTACTGTGGAATACAGGTCATCAATTTGTTCTGCAAGTATTGCACGCTTTTCATCATCAGTGACTTTACCTAAAATTTCATCAAATAATAATAGCTCTGAAAAAGTTGATGCAGTTTCAGCAAGAGGAAGTGATGCCTCTTGTACAAATATTGATTTGTCAGAGGCAGCATCGCTGTGTATGGCATGACCTAGCTCATGTGCAAGAGTAAAGACATCATTTGATTTGCCTTTGAAGTTCACAAGAACATAAGGTGTAATCTTGGGAGCAACCGTATGGCAAAAGGCACCGCTTCTTTTTCCAAGTCTGATGGAAGAATCTATGTGTTTTTGTACAAAAACTTTTTTTGCAAATTCAGACAACTTAGGACTAAAGCTGTTAAGTGTTCTTAAAACAAGCTTGACTGCTTGATCATATGTGTAAGTTTTTTGTTTTATTTTTGTCACAGCGGGTGCATAAAGATCATAGCGACGAAGCTTTTTCATTCCAAGCATTTTAGCCTTGTAAATAAAGTATTTTTGGAATATAGCTGAATTGTTTTTGCAAACTGAAAGCAATGAATTTACTGTTTTGTCATCAATATCATTTGCAATATTTCTAACCGAAATAGGCGATGAATATCCTCTTATTTCTAGACTTTCATCTTTCCAATTTAACACTAGGTTCTGATATATTTCTCCAAGCACCCCTTTGTTTTTGTTGTATTCAGAAAGAAGTGCCTTGTATGCGATCTCTCTTGTCCTAGGTTTGTGATTTCTAACTAATAGTGTAAGTTGTTCCCGATTGTATTTTTTCTTCATTCCATCTATTTTTACAACAAATTGGAAACTGTTTGTAATCTTGTCATAAATCTTGACTAGCGCTGTACTGCCAGTAACATCCAATGTATTGATTATTCGTTCCTCAGGTTCAGTAAGTGAGTATTTTGCCACAAGTCGCTTATGTCTTAAAAACTCTGCCAGCTGACCAGATAACTTTATTAGTCTTGCAGCATTTTTTTGGTCAATCTGTTTTTTCCACCATTGATCAAAAAATAGTGTGCGGTTTTCAACTTCAGAACCTAACTTTGTCATCCTTGTTAGCAACGATGTTGCTTCGTCTGATTGGGTATCAGAAGAATAAGCAAGTGAGGCGTATCCTCCAACGATACTAATTTTTTCAGATATATTCTCTAGGCTGTGAAGAATCCTTGCAAACCTTTGTGGTGAGATGGTAGGTTTTAGACTGCTTTTAATTTGTTCAAACTTTCTTATCTTTTTTTCTATGGATTGGAGCTGTTGCGCAAATTCGGGATTTTTAGGGTTTTTTACTAATTTCCTTAAATCCCATTCTTGCTGTTGAAACCTGCTCATTTTACTTCGAAAGGTTGTTGCTATTAAAATACCATGTGTGATTTGGTGCTTTTAATCAAGTAATTAACAGAATATTTGCCAAATTAATTTAATTCACTAGATCATTGATAATCTGCAACGGTAAATTACAAGTTGGCGCGATCTGAAATTTATGATATTTTAAGCGAAAGCTTTTAATCAAAGTAATTTACCTCACGTAATATTGCATTACAAGTTTTCGGCTACGACTTTGGGATTATTGTTGGTAATAACTAGTGCATTACCAAATGTTTTGGCACAAACAGAGTCTGATCGTGATCAAGACGGGCTAGCAGACGACGTGGATCAATGTCCAGTTTTGCCAGAAGATTATGAAGGAATAATGGATGAAGACGGTTGCCCTGATCTGTATATGCGTGAACTTGATACTGATAGAGATGGAATATCAAACCAGAATGACCAGTGTCCATACGCCTGGGAGACTTTTAATAAATTCCAAGATGACGATGGCTGTCCTGACGTAGCTCCATCTGGTGGATCTGCAGGAGCACCAGATCGTGATGGTGACGAAATACAAGACAGGTTAGACAATTGTCCAAGTCAAGCTGAAACCTATAATGGATTTCTAGACAGAGATGGATGTCCTGATAGCATTCAATCAAGAATTGATGGTGATAGAGATGGAATTCCAAACCTCTCAGACAAATGCCCAACTGCACGTGAAAACTATAATAAATTCCAAGATACGGATGGTTGTCCAGATGTGATTTTAACCACTTCTTCTCTGAAGACACCGCCAGATGCTGATAACGATGGAATACCAGACAGGCAAGACAAGTGCCCTACTCAAGCTGAAACCTATAACCAATTCAAAGATACTGATGGTTGCGCCGATGAGGTTGTAGAGCAGCGTGAATCAGTTCCTGGTAGGCCTGATACCGATAAGGACGGATTTAAAGACGATGAAGACAAATGTCCATCTGAAGCAGAAACCTACAACAAATACCAAGACAGTGATGGTTGCGCTGACGTGTATCCATTAGAACGCACTCCATAACAAAATTTAGTATACAAAAGTTCTAAAACTAGAATAACACAGTCAATTATTTTATTTTGAATTTTGATATTTGAACAACTCTCAGAATCGCATGTTACTTTAGAATTAAAATAGTGGACCGGATGGGAGTCGAACCCACGACCCTAGCGAGATTATGAAATCTTTACGCTGTGTGAGAGCGTCATCCTAACCAGCTAGACTACCGGTCCAAAGCTTCTGCAAGAAAGACATCTATTTTACCTTTGCACTCTACTTTTTGATTCCAAGAGTCCTGTTTTTTAGTCTAAGATAACTACTATGACATTTACGGCACCTTGTAGCGCCCATTGGATTTTTTGCACCACATGCAAAACACACTTTAAAATGAAGTCGAGCTTTTTGGGCAATTTGTTTTTTCAATGGGTCAGTAATTGGCATTTCATCTTTCTCCTATGACACTCTATTTGATTCTAACCTTTTTTACCGCTCATCTTTCCAGCTAAAAGCATGGGTACTTCGGCAGGTCGTTTTGCTACAGGTACATTTGCTTTTGTATACATTGAAACCTTAGATTCTGCGGACCCATAAGTTCCATATATTATTGCACCGGCATGTCCCATTCTCTTTTCTTTTGGCGCCGCTCTTCCAGCGATATATGCAACAACTGGCTTGTCAAATTTTGTATCAATGATGTGCTGTGCAAGTAATTCTTCAGCATCGCCACCAATTTCTCCAACAACTACAACACCATCTATGTTTGTTCCATTTCTAATCATGTCAAATGCCTCAATTACGGTCGTTCCATTAATTGGATCGCCACCTACTCCTAAGGATATGCTTTGACCAAAGCTTGCACTTGAAAGATTATGTGAAACTTCATACATCAAAGTCCCGCTTCGTGAAAGAACTGCAATTCTGCCTGGTTTGAAAGGAGTGGCAGGCATTATGCCTATCTTGATAACCCCTGGAATTATGATGCCGGGTGTATTTGGTCCTATTATTATGGCGCCTTTTTTTCTTGCAAGATCCAATATTGTCATTGCATCTCTTATAGGCACATGTTCTGGTATTGCAATGAGGAGTTTTATCCCAGCCTCAAGAGCTTCAATGGCTGCACTCAAAAAGAACTTTGCAGGCACAAATACCACTGAGATTTTGGCGCCAGTAGTGTCAACTGCTTCCTTGACTGTATTGTAAATAGAAATTTGGTCAAACTTTTGGCCACCTTTGCCAGGGGTTACTCCAGCTACAATGTTGGTTCCATAAGCTACCATCTGTTGTGTGTGAAAAGAACCAAACTTACCAGTTATACCTTGCACAATTACAGGCTTTTTCTTATAGTCTTTGTCAGTTTCTTTTCCCATTAAAAGATCAAAAAGATCAGCCACTTTTGCTCACTCCCATTACAGCTGCGTTTATTGCCTCTTCAACAGTGTCAAAGAGCTTAGTGCGCGAACCTTTTAGCATCTCTTTTGATTTGTCAGATTCGGCTCCTGATAATCTCGCAAAAACTGGCACATCAATAATCTTATTTTCATATGCCCTGATAAACGCAGTAGCAACAGTTGTTGTCTTGACAATTCCGCCATAAAGATTCACAAGAATTCCTTTGATCTTTTTCATTTTGCTAATTAAGGTAAGTGCCTCATAGACTGTTTCAGTTGTTGCACCGCCTCCAACATCAAGAAAGCAGGCAGGTTTTCCACCCTGATCTGATAACATGTCAAGTGAAGACATTACAAGCCCTGCCCCATTTCCAACTACAGCAATATTGCCATCAAGTTCTACTAGCGAAAAACCACTCTTTTCGGCCCGCTCTTCAAGTTCAGTGACCTGTTGAAATTTTCTTAATTCCTCATGTCTGAACATGGCATTGTCATCTATTATGATCTTGCCGTCAAGTGCCAAAAGTGAACCATCATTTAGTACAGCTACAGGATTTATTTCAGTAAGCTCGGCCTCCTTTTCAATAGTAAGTTTTGATAATTTTTGAACTAGACTTACAAACTCTTCTATGCTATTGTCCTTTAGACCTATTGCCTTTGCCACTTCCTCTATAGTACTTTTAGCAACGTCTCCTAATCCAACCTCACGTATGACTTGATTTTTGACTGATTCTATTTCAACGCCTCCTTCTGATGAGGCAATCAATGTGTAACATCTTTTTCCTCGGTTTAAAAATAAGGAAAGGTAAATCTCTTTTTTGTATTCGGCCATCTTTTCAAGCAGAATTGCTTTTGTTTTTTCACCTTTGACCACTTTTTGCATAATCTCAGGATATTTTAGCTCAAATTCGTCGGAGTTATGGCATTTCTGTATTGCGCCAGCTTTGCCTCTGCCACCAATTGCCATCTGGGCTTTTATGACAAAAGGAAAACCAATTTCTTTTGCGTCTTTTCTTCCCTGTTCAATGTTAGTTGATGTTAACCCTTTTGGAATTCGAATGCCATAATCAGCAAACAAGCTTTTTGCTTGATATTCTAACAAACGCATGCAAATTTTTGCTTTTTAAGGTCTTTATAATCTGTTGGTTACTTTAGATTCTCTTCAAGAAAGTCAACGCATTGCAGTAACAGATCCCTACTTTTTCGCATTAGCCACTCAGGAAATTGGTCTAGCGTAAAAACAAATTGTTGCTGAAAGCTTGGCACTATTAATCCCCCTGATGTTACAAGCTGAACAATTACATAGCTTTCAGTTAGAGTACAGACTATTTCCTCATACGAATCTTCTTCTTGCTCTACCGTATTTCTGTAAAGTACAATTGGTGTTCCAGTTTTTGCTACATTTAGTGATCCTTTTTTGAGAAGCTCAGTAAAATGATACAATAACCAGCCATCAAGCGTTGTCTGTTTTGCCATGAAAATTAATCCTAGTTTAATTATTTAAAGACAGGCTAAAGCGGAAAATTAATTTTTAGGCTAGTTCTTCTTAGGTTTATCTAGCAAGCAACCAATCCACACACGTTGTCTGAGAATCTGATAAAATACACACAAGCGTTGATAGGCGCTGATAATAAAACTCCAGGTCTCCTCAATTATCTTCTAAACACACTAAAACAAGCAAGTCCTCTTTTTTTAGATAATCAAGCTGTAAAATCAAATCAGATCCAACTCATTCCAAAAAGTGACAAAAGGAAAACTGTGATCCTCAAGATGAAAAGGCAAGAAAAAATTCTTGAGATAATAAAAGAGTTCATAAATGAGTTTGAGTCTTCTAGCCTGCCAAACGGTTCAAGCATTAAAAATTATCTTCTTTTTCTTCTGACTGTTTTTAAAATATTAAAGAAGCTAAAAGCAGGACACGAACGAGGCCTAATCCTTGCCTATGTGCTTTCTAGACTTAGCCAGATGCTTGCAAGATACCCGCTGAATTATAAGAATCGGGCCTTTAGGGATCCGCTTGCATTTCTCTTTCTTGTAACAGAATTCGCTGTCCAGTCAGCTTACAATCTAAAAACACCATACAAGTTTGAAGAAACTATTCTATCGCAATTTACACCGCTGGTGACAAGATACTGTCTTGATTCAGAAAACCCCTTGGAAGATCTAGTCAAAGAGATATCTGAGATGCCAAAGTTTAGAATTAATGTTAAAATTGGAGAGGATCACCGAAATGTTATCAAAAGTGTCCTTCAATATTGCATACCAAGCATTCCTCTAAAGATAAGGATCCAGTCTGCTACAAGATTACTTGCCAGAATTACACAAGAGGCAAATGATTCTGTAGTCCTGTTTCATTATAATACTTTAAAGTTATTTTTTGAAAAAGATAACCAGATTAGATTCCCTTTATCAAAAATGGCAAAAGAAGATATGACTAAAACCAAACATCGAAGATTTGTAAATAACATTTTAGAGGAACTTTCAGGACTTGCAAGCATGACCTGATTGCTGATAAATTATTTAATAGACTCGAATTGTTAAAAGCTCACTATTTACTCTACCGATATGCGTATCTTTTGACCATCAATGTCATCATCCTTGTAGGTCTTTGCTTTGTCTGAAAATTCAACTCTTTTTACCCTAACAAGAAAAGCAAGCTCATCCTGCTTTTGCTTAACCATCTCAAGTGACTCTGCGTCCAAATCCAAAATATAAGCTGCTTCAAGTACATCTGTTGGGTTGTAACCGCGTTCTTTTCTTAAGGCCTGAAGCCTTCTTGCAATATCTCTTACTAGTCCACGTGCCATCATTTCGTTGTTTCTTACAGTTGATACGAATACTATTAGTGATTCACGTTTTGCCATGGCATACCCATTTTGTTCCATAAAATCTATGACAAAATCTTCTTTGTCAAGTACAATTTTGTTTTCATCAAGCTCAAAGGTACAAGTTTTTTTCTTCAACAGTTCATCAACAATTTTTCTTGGATCTGTTTCCAAGAATTTTGTCAAGAGTTTGCCCATATCATGCTTTGCTTTTGGCCCTATCTTGCTACGTTCTAACTCTATTTTTGGAATTATTGGTAGATTCAGCTTTAACAACTCTGAAACAAGATCAAGACCATCTTTTTTTTCAAGTTCAATTATTTTGTATTTTTCTACATTTAGCTGAGAAAGTAATAGGTTAGAAAGTGAATCAAGTTTTTTCTGTTGTGATTTGCTAACACAAATGATTGCTTCGTTTAACGGCCACCTTCTTTTCAACTTGCCTTTCATTCTTGCAGCTGCCGAAACAGAAACAACTTCTTTCATTAAATCAAACGCTTCTTCAACGTTGTCTTCTATTAGAGATTTTTGCGGAGACGGCCAATTTTCTAAAAGTATGCTTTGCTTTTCCGTAAAGAGTGTAGAGTATAGATATTCTGTAGTAAAAGGGCATATTGGATGAAGCAGAACATCAAATGTCTTGAGAATTTCTGATAGGGTAGCATATATTGCAAGTCTTCTTTCTTTTTGTGAATCATCTTCTGCCCATAGCTCGCTTCGTGTAATAGGAATGTATACTTGGCTAACAGAGTTTATAATAAAATCTTCCAGCCCTTTAGATGCCTCATGAAATCGACACTTATCTTGAGCCTCTTTGACATTAGCTATAAGTTTTTGAAGCTTTGATAAAATCCAGACCTCAGATGGCCTGAGAAGTTTTTTCTTTTTTGCCCATTCAAGAGTATTGGATTTATCAAATTTGTCATATTCGCTATTTTGTTTGAAATAAACGTGTAGGTGATATAACGTACTTAGGACCTGATATGGTCTTGACATGAGCTCGTCTGTGCTAAAGTTTAGTGTTTCTATCGGGCTTGATTTCCATATAAAATAAAATCTGATCAAATCAACTGGATATTTTGTCATCAATTCAATTGCATCCAAAACATTTCCAAGACTCTTGCTCATCTTGTTTCCATTTTTGTCAAGTACATGGCCTTGAAACAAAAATGATTTGAATGGTGCAATTGGTTTGTTGTTAAAGATGACATTTTCCATAAGAAGTGTATATGCCCAGCCTCGCGTTTGATCTATTCCTTCTGTAAGAAATACTGTTGGGATGTATTCTTTGTATTCAGAATCAGTAAGCGAACAATATGGTGCAGCACCACTGTTATGCCAAGTATCAAGCACAAACTGCTCCCGTTCCATTTTTGAATTACATTTTTTGCATTTTATTACAACCCTGTCTATCCATGGTCTATGTAGCTCAAAGTTTGGTCCGTCTGGAAGATCAGAAGCTGCTTTTACTATTTCAGTTCTGGTAAAAAACCGTTGAATATTGCCACAGTTCTTGCAAGTCCATATGGGCAAAGGGCATCCCCAGATTCTCTCACGTGAGATGCACCATGGATGCTTGTCTTTTATTATCTCAATAAACCTGTTTTTTGGCGGCTCAAAAAAGTACTCCACATTTTCAGCGGCTTTTATTGCCTTATCTCCAAGCCTGTCTAAAAAGTAGAAAAAGCCTCTTCTTGCAAGCCATAAAAGCTTGTGTTGAGAGCGCCAGCACAACGGATATTGATGTTTAATTTTGCCTATCCTGACAAGTGCATTCTTTTGCCGAACAGATTCGACAATTTTTTCATCCGCGTCCCTTACAAATAATCCAGCGTAAACTCCTGCATCTTTTGTAAACTTTGCTTCATCGTCTATAGGATTAAAAATTGGAACCTTTCTTTTTGTTGCAATATCAAAGTCTTCTTCACCATTTGCAGGCGAAAGATGAACAAGACCGCTTCCGGTCTGTATGTCAACAAAGTTTTCTGCAACTGTCAGATGGGCTTTGGGGTTTTTAGAAAATTCTTTGAGTCCGGGTATTTCATCAAGAAGTGGATGGATGTATTTTTTTCCGTCTAACTCTGATCCTTTGATCGTTTTTATAACAGTGTATTTTTCTATCCTTGCTTCTTTCATAAATTCTTCAAGTCTTTTCTCACCGACAATCCAAATCTCGTTTCCAACTTTTACATAAACGTAATTTTCCTCTGGGTTTAGCCCGACCATTGCATCAGTAATGAGAGTAAAGGGCATTGTAGTCCACACAATCAAAAACAAATCTTCATCCTGCAACTTTACTTTGTAATAAAGTGACGGATCTTGAACCGTCTCATATCCTTGGTTTACTTCGGCGTTACTAAGTGATGTTTGGCAGCTTGGGCAGTAGGCTACAACTCTATATCCTTCAGATAAGATTCCATTTTCATACGCTTTTTTAAGATATTTCCATTCCCGTTCAATGTATTCATCTTTGTATGTCCAGTACGCTTTTTCTTGGTTAAACGACATTCCCAAAAGCTTGTCTGCTTCTATCCATATCTCATTAAACCTGCGAACAATTTTTTTGCACTCTGAAACAATCTTCTCGATTCCTGCAGACTGGATGACTTCGGCCTTGCTGCCTGTTATACCGAGTTCCTTTTCTGCCTGCAATTCTACAGGCAGTCCCTGGGTATCCCATCCGGCATTGAATATGATTTTGTCTCCACATAAGGTCATGTATCTATACCACAAGTCTTTGATTACACGACCACGCAGGTGTCCGGCATGAGGAACCCCATTCATTGTTGGCGGGCCTTCGATAAACACGATCTTTTTGGTCTTATCTCTAGATTCAAAAATTAGCTTTTGTAAGTCAAGAGAAGAAAGTGAATTTCTTACCTGATCTTCGATTTGCTTTGCATTAAAATCATGTGAAAGTTCCATCTAGTTGTGGTAAATTTCATGATATTATAAAGTTACAAGTTTAGTTGACGTTTAGCTTTGAATCTACCTTAATGTGTACTTTTTCACCACCGTGGTGATCATGATACATCATCTTAGTCTTGAAGCCTTTTTTATTAAGATATTCTTCAAGAAGCATTGCCCATGGAAGTGAGTGCCCGCTGTTTAGTTTGGATTCTATGATTATGTGATTCCCATTTGGTTCATAGCGTGCTTGTCCAGAACAGGTAATCTGCAAAGTCGAATCAACCAGGGCTATTATCTCATCAAGTGTTTTTGCTTCTAAATCCACCCCATTTTTTTCTAGAAGCTGTAACATGTCTATTTCTTTACTTCTTGAGTGTAGTATAGAATTTAGAACAAAGCCAAGGCCATTTTCGTTTATCATCTCTATTATTTTGAGAGTTTCCTGTGCTTCAGCCTTTGTCATGCCAGAGAGATTAGTGATCTTAGTAGCATTTTTCCAAGTTTGTTCAAAAATTTTTGCTTGGTTTGTACCCAAAACTTCGGTCGATAAAAATATGGCGCCTTTACCGTTGTTACTATTTATCATGAGTATCTCGGAATCGTCGAATGTTATAGAATTTTGTGAGATATCGGAGATTTTTATTTTGACCCCATCAGGAATTGCCTGAAAAGTTTCTGTACCGACAAGGCTTGATGGAATTATTATTTTTATGTCTATATTTTTTCTAAGTGCATGAAGAATAACATCTTTGCACTGTGAAAAAAGATTCAATCCCCATGAGTCAACCATTGCATGAATAGAGGTTTTAGAACCATCAATCATTGTTTCAAGCTGTTTAAAGACATAGTTTGGAGCAAGATGGAAATACCTCTTCTCTTCTGAACCGCGAGCCTTTTTGCTGTCCTCGCTTACTTGCTTTAGCTTTGTTACAAGGCTGTTCATTCCATTGACTCTGTTGATCTGCTCTTGAACTATTTCATCAAAGGCATCTTCTGGTGATATGGCAGTACACATTATGGGTTTGCTTTTTGAGATAATTGCAAGTTTTTTCTTTTCAAGTTTTAACAACGTTGGATAGACCTTTGTCCTTGGCAGGTTAGAATAGTACGCAAGCTCGCCAGCAGAAATTGTACCTTTTGTGATTAGAGCTACATATGCACTAGCCTCATATTTGCTCAAACCAAACTCTTCCAGACTAACTGCTAGATCCTGCCCTTTGGTCATTGACCTCATTCAGCTAGTTATAAGGTAAGTTCAATAGCTAAATTCATTGAACAAAGATTGGAAAAAATACTAAGCTGTATCCTCACTTCCTGTTACTGTAGTTACACAAAACTGCGTAACATGAATCTGATATAGAAAAACCATTTCTTTTGTTTAGTACAAATGGCAACACAAAAGTGGGCAGTAAACGATGAGACACAAAATCAGGTGACAAGAGCAAGTACCCTAAGTCCTAGATTGGATTATGCTGCACAACTTGTTGATAAGATACTTGAAGCACTGGTTCAAAGAAAATTTGAGCTACACATTAGCACTCTAAGTCTTTATACAAAAAAGAAAGAGAACACATGCACCTCCTTAGAATTTGAAAGACAACTAAATATTGAATTAGAAATTTTTCGTGCCGTGGAAGTACTGAGACAAGTCCGCAGCCACATTGATTCTGTTTTTGGACTAGGAAACATAATTCAGGTTCTGGCTCCAACAATCTCAATTGTAAGAACCATCCGCGCACGGTTGCTTTTTTTATTTCCAGGAACTGATGTGGCATTGGGCGAATTATCTCTTGTACTTGGTGGTTTGATGATAGATACCGGGCAACTTACTGGTGCAAAGCTTGACTTTCAAGAAGCAAATCATGAATCTACAAGACTTCTAGATGAAGCAAAATTGATTGCAGACTCTAAAATTAGCAAGCAGTTCCCTAATCTAGATTTGCCGTAAGCATGGCTTGCCCATGCTACACTTTACAAAAAGTGAACCCACTGCAGATGTTCATAACCATCTAGATCGAATCAAAATACTTTCTTCTAAAGTAGAGCAAAAAATTACACAAAAGGCTTCCAATAACGATGGCCAATTCATCGAAAGTCTTTCAGTTGAAGAGCTAAAAGACCTCCGTCAAGTAATGATGGCAGCAGAGTACATTCTATCCAAATACCAAGACAAAAAGGACCTTAAGGAATTTTTAGAGGAATTTATAGGAATCATAATGCATGCCACAAATTCTGTAAACATTCTGCGAGATGACCTAACTGACCTTGTAATATCTGCAGAAACAGCACTCCAGCAGATTCAAAACCTGCATGAGGAAGTAGCACGAGACCTTGCCTTAGGAAGGTTTATCCAAACAAAGCTTGAAGATTATAAGGAACAAAAAACTGAGCCAGCACCTAGTCCAATTAATTTAACCAATCCTTCTACACCAATTTACACCCAAGCATACCTAACAAAAACCCCAGTGGAAATTTAGTTAGTGAGTATGAGTCTAGCACCACAAGAATTAGAAAATTGCGCCAGTAGATTTGCCGCAGAGGCAATTAAGCTTGATTCTCAAGGTGCACGCGGTATGGCCATAACAAATTATCAGAGGGCAATAGATTCACTAGTAAAGCTAATCCAACTATATCCAGATAACAAGCTAAACCGAATCTACATGGAACGTTCAGCCGCATACCAAAATAGGATAAAAGCATTACAGATGTCACACATTGATCTAGAGCCAGTAGTTGATCCAAAAGCAAGTCCAGAACAACAAAAACAAGACTTGGCCAAACATGATTTTGAAGATTTAGTAATGAAAGAAAAACCTGATGTAAGCTGGGCTGAAGTAATTGGACTTGATGACGCAAAAACTGCACTTCGCGAATCAATAGTTTATCCAAGTAAGAGACCAGATCTTTTTCCACTTGGTTGGCCAAGAGGCATGCTACTTTATGGTCCTCCTGGTTGTGGTAAGACAATTCTAGCCGCAGCTACTGCAAGTGAAATTGATGGTTATTTCATAAACATAGATGCCGCATCAATGATGAGCAAATGGCTTGGTGAAGCAGAAAAAAATGTAGCAAAAGTTTTTGCCATGGCCAGAAACTATGCTGAAAAGGAAGGTCTGCCAGTCATATTGTTTATAGACGAAGTCGACTCGCTTTTGGGAAATAGAAGCAGCGAGGTTGGAGGAGAAATTCGAGTCAAAAATCAATTCCTTTCAGAAATGGATGGAATTAACGGTAAGGGAAAAGATCTAAAATTATACGTAATTGGCGCCACAAACAAACCATGGAGCCTTGATTGGCCATTTTTACGAAGATTCACAAAAAGAATCTATGTGCAGCTTCCAACGCTTGAAGCAAGAACAAACCTCTTTGAGCTTTATACCGCACCACTAAAAAGGGATGAAAAGGTCAAACCAATGGAGCTTGCAAAACTTGCAGATGGATATAGCGCAAGTGATATCAAAGACATATGTCAATCTGCACAATTGATGGTTGTTAACGAGTTATTCACCAATCCAAACTATTCTCCAGAACCAGTTGTAGGCGAAGAAAAGCCGCAACCACGAAGTATCAATATGACGGACTTTAAGGAAATAATTGAAAGAAGAAAGCCAAGTGTAAGCATGGAAATGATCCGGGCTTACTACAAGTGGAGCGAACAGTTCCGAGCTCTCTAGCCAAAAAATCTATTTTACATACAAAGAAATTTACCAGTTTTAATCAAAATACTACGCCAACCGTTGGTTATCA
>Ga0247727_10004753_pt1 | contig 28420 bp, 19 predicted proteins | sample WisWelCaveWW1625_FD_202498 | JGI IMG/M metagenome (GOLD analysis project Ga0247727, IMG submission 202498) | Biofilm microbial communities from Wishing Well Cave, Virginia, United States - WW16-25 | ecosystem: Environmental > Aquatic > Deep subsurface > Groundwater > Cave microbial mat | place...
AGACGTCCGTCGTGCAGCCCACGCCGTCCCCGCAGAAGCGCGGGGTGCCGGGCTCGCAGCCGGTCCCGACGTCGCAGATCTCGACGCCGTTGCACCACGCGCCGTCCGAGCAGAGGGCGGCGACCGGGACATGGTTGCAGGTGTCTGCGGCCTCGTTGCAGGAGTCCGTGGTGCACGCGACGCCGTCGTTGCAGTCGGCGACCGAGCCGGGGATGCAGGCGCCGGCGACGCAGGCCTCGTCGCCGTTGCACCACAAGAGGTCGTCGCAGTCCGCGTTGCCGAAGCATTCGACGACGGGCTCGCAGCCGGAGTCGGGATCGCAGGCCTCTCCGGCGCCGCAGGCCCCGTCATCCGGCGTGTTCGAGCAGGAGTCGGACGCCTCCACGCACGAATCGAGCGTGCAGGCCACGGCGTCGCCACAGTCGGGAGACGCTCCCGCCCGGCAATCCAGGATTGCGTTGCAGGTCTCGACGCCGTTGCACCACGCGCCGTCGGCGCACAGCGCGTGGACCACGGCGTGGCTGCACGAGTCGCCGGCTTCGTTGCACGAGTCGTTCGTGCACGAGACGCCGTCGTCGCAGTCGGCCGCCGCGCCCGCCTCGCAGTCTGAGACGGCGTCGCACGTTTCCACGCCCGTGCACCACAGCCCGTCGCCGCAAAGCGCGTCCACGGGAACGTGGTTGCAGTCGTCGCGCGCCTCGGCGCACGAGTCGGCCGTGCACCCCACCGAATCGTCGCAGTCCGGGTCGTTTCCAGGGGCGCAGGCACCGGCGTCGCACCACTCTTCGCCGTTGCACCACACGAGGTCGTCGCAGTCCGCGTCGACGTCGCAGTCGGGGACCGGCTCGCAACCAAGCGCGCCGTCGCAGCGCTCGCCGACCGGGCAGGCCCGGTGATCCGGAACGGCCTGGCAGATTCCGTCGGGGTCCTCGCAGGAGTCGGTCGTGCAGGCGACGCCGTCGTCGCACGGCACGGTCTCGCCCGCGGCGCATCCGCCGGCCTCCGGCGAGCACGTCTCCGCTCCGTTGCAGGCCAGTCCGTCCGAGCAGGCGACGTCGTCCGGCACCGCGCCGCAGGCGTCCTTGGCCGCGTCGCACGCATCCACCGTGCACGCGACGCCGTCGTCGCAGACGGGCAGCTTGCCCGCGGCGCAGAACCCGTCCAGGCACTCCTCGGCGCCGTTGCAGAAGACGCCGTCCTCGCAGTCCTCGGCGTTCACGCAGGCCGCGCCGGAGCCCGTGTCGGACTCCGTATCGGAGACGGTGTCCGTGTCCGTGTCCGAGTCCGAGTCCGCGTCCGTGTCGACGTCCGTGTCGGAGTCGCCCCCGCCCACCGTTCCCGTTCCGCAGCCGCATCCCGCGCACAGCAGGACCAAGATACAAGCGAGACCGTCGATACGCCCCATGTCGCCCTCCGGCGCGTGAGCAAAGCAACACTCGCGCCAGCCGCGAAACGGGCACGCTGCCGGGACCGCGAGACCTGCAGCTGTCGGTCGCGACCGACAGTCTGTCGGTCCGGGGCGACGGCGAACGGGATCGAGTGCGCCTGCCATGAATCGGCCCGCGAAGGGCCATGTCGCTCCAGGCTCCGCCGCCGGCGGCTTTCGCGACCCTCTCCGGTCGGGTACGGTTCGAGCCATGCCCTTCGTAATGCGCTTGGCAGTGCTCCTCACCGTCGGAGCGGCCCCTGGATGCGGTTCCGACGCCGGCGGCGACGCGGACGCGGACACCGATGCCGACTCGGACGCAGACACCGACGCGGACACCGACACGGACGCGGACACCGACACGGACGCGGATACCGATTCGGACTCGGACACCGACTCCGATTCGGACATCGACTGCAGCAGGGTCGGTCGCTTCTGCACGTCGAGCGGCGAATGCCAGGAAGGGGGCGCCTACACGGATCTCGGCTGCGTGGGCAACGTCGAAGACCCGGCCGTCTGCGTCCCGATCACGGCCCATCCGTGCGTGCTCGATGGAGAGTGCGCCGATATCCCGGGCGCGGCCTGCCTCGGTTTCGCGGGACCCGACGCTGGGGCGGGACTGTGCGTGACGGCGGACGAGCGCCGGACCCTCTGTTTCTGCGACGCCATCGGAGAGGCCGGGGGCGACGACTTCGTCTGCCCGTGACGGCATTCTTCCTGGCGCCCATGGGCCCTCGGGCGCTATGCGGCGGCCCTCCCGCCAGGGAATAATCGTCGGTATGCGTCCCGGGACACTCTTCGCCGATCGCTTCGAGGTCGAGCGGCGCGCGGGGGCCGGGGGGATGGGGTCCGTGTACCGGGTGCGCGACCGGACGGACGGGCAGGTCGTCGCCCTCAAGGTGATGCACGCCGGGGGCGAGGAGGGCTCGCGGGCCGCGGAGCGGTTCCTGCGCGAGGCGCGCGCGATTGCGGACCTGCGGCACGCGGGGATCGTCCGGTACGTCGCCCATGGGCAGGTCTCCTCCGGAGCGGCTTCCGGCGAGAGATGGCTCGCGATGGAGTGGGTCGAAGGCGAGAGCCTGCGCGAGCGGCTTCGCGAGCGGCCTCTCGGCGTGCGCGAGAGCGTCGCCCTCGCGACGCGCGTCGCCGAGGCGCTCGGCGCGGTCCACGCGCGCGGCGTCGTCCACCGCGACGTCAAGCCGACGAACCTGCTCCTGCCCGGCGGAGACATGGAGCGCGCGAAGCTGGTCGACTTCGGCGTCGCCCGGATGCGCAGCCCCGGCGTCGAGGACGTGACCCGCACCGGCACGCGCGTCGGGACGCCGGGGTACATGGCGCCCGAGCAGGCGCGCGGCGACAAGGAGGTCGACGCGCGCGCGGACGTCTTCGCGCTCGGCTGCGTGCTCTTCGAGTGCCTGACCGGACGTCCGCCGTTCGTCGGCGTGCACGAGATGGCGGTCCTCGCCAAGATTCTCCTGGAGGACGCGCCGCGCGCGAGCGAGCTGCGCGAGGGGCTTCCCCGGCCGCTCGTGGATCTGGTCGCGCGGATGCTGTCGAAGGCGCCGGAGCTGCGTCCGAAGGACGGTTTCGCCGTCGCGGCCGATCTGGCGGGCCTCGGGGAGATGCAGACCGCCGACGACTCGGTGTCGGTCGAGCGCGCGCCGGGCCTGACGGGCGAGGAGCGACGTCTGCTCTCGGTCGTGATGGCGGGGAACCTCGGTGAAGGCTGGGACGGCGACTCGGAGCATCCCACCCGCGCCGACGCGCGCCCCACGCGCACGCGCCTCGACACGCTCGCGGAACGCGCCCGCACCCACGGCGCCCGGTTCGAGCGGCTCGCGGGCGGCGCGGTGCTCGCGGCCCTCGCCGGTACGGGCGCGGCCACCGACCAGGCGGCCCGCGCCGCGAGGCTCGCGCTGGCGATGCGCGCCGTGGCCCCCGAGGCGCCGATGTCCCTCGCGACCGGCCGTGCCGAGGTCACCCGGTCGCGCCTGGTCGGCGAGGTGATCGACCGTGCGGCGCGCCTGCTCGGGGCGGCGGCCCAGGGATCGGCCGCGCTTCTGAGAGTCGACGAAGTCACCGCCGGGCTGCTCGACGCGCGCTTCGACGTCGGCGGCGACGACTCGGGGCTATCCATTCGTGGCGAACACGAGGTGGTCGAGGCGGCCCGCACGGTGCTGGGGCGCCAGACCCCGTTCGTCGGCCGGGAGCCCGAGATGGGCCTGCTCGCTTCGGTCTACGCGATCGCCGTCGCCGAGCCGGTCGCGCGCCTGCTGCTCGTCACGGGAGCCGCGGGGATCGGCAAGTCGCGCCTGCGACAGGAGCTGCTCCGCCGGCTTCGCGCGGGCGCCGACGCCCCGGAAGTCTGGTTCGCCCGTGGCGATCCGCTCGGGGCCGGTTCGCCTTTCGGACTGCTCGCGCAGGCGATCCGCGGCGCGGCCGGCGTGCGCGAGGGCGAGCCGTTGCCGGTGCGGCGCCGCAAGCTCCGGGCGCGCGTCGGACGGAACGTGCCGGCCGAAGACGTCCAGCGCATCGCCGAGTTCCTGGGCGAGATCGCTGCCATCCCATTCCTCGAGGAGCGCAGCGTGCAGCTGCGGGCCGCGCGCCGCGATCCCAAGCTCCTCGCCGAGCAGACGCGGCGGGCGTGGGAGGACTTCGCGCGCGCGGAGACAGCCGTCCGCCCGGTCGTCCTGGTCCTCGAAAATTTGCAGTGGGGCGACCAGCCGACGGTGCGGCTGATCGACTCCGCCGTGCGCGCCCTGCGCGACCGTCCGCTGCTGGTCCTCGCGATCGCGCGTCCCGACGTGCACGAGACCTTCCCGCGCCTGTGGACCGAGCGGGGGCTGCAGGAGATCCGGCTCGCGGAGCTGACGCCGCGCGCGTGCGAGCGCATCGTGAAGGACGTCCTCGGCGAGCGCGCGAATGCCGACGCGACGTCCCGACTCATCGAGCGTTCGCTCGGCAACCCGCTCTTCCTGGAGGAGCTGATCCGCGCGAGCGGGGCGGGGCAGGGGGACGCCGTGCCCGGGAGCGTCCTGGCGATGGTCCAGGCGCGCCTCGAAGGCCTGCCCGACGAGGTCCGTCGCGTCCTGCGCGCCGCAAGCGTCTTCGGCCAGGTCTTCTGGCAGGGTGGCGTCGCCACGCTCCTCGGCGGCACCGAAGAGACGCGAGAGATCCACCAGTGGCTCACGGATCTCGTGGACCGCGAGGTCGTCGTGCGGAGCGGCGAGCGCAAGTTCTCCGGCGAGCAGGAGTTCGCGTTCCGGCACCAGGTCGTTCGCGAAGCCGCGTACGCGATGCTCACCGAGGCGGATCGCGGGCTCGGGCATCGTCTCGCGGGCGAATGGCTGGAGCGCGCGGGCGAGACCGACGCGACGACCCTCGCCGAGCACTTCGAGCGCGGCGGCGACGCGGTCCGGGCGTCGAGCTTCTGGCTGCGCGCGGCGGAGCAAGCGCTCGGCGGCAGCGACGCCGAGGCCGCGCTGCGCTGGGCGGAGCGCGGCGAAGGCGCGGCGCCGCGAGAAGTGCGTGGCGCGCTGCGCCGCATCCAGGCGGAAGCGAGGCTGTGGCGAGGCGAGAATGCGCTCGCCGAGCGCTGCGGCATGGAGGCGATGGAGCTGCTCCCCGTGGGGAGCGCGCCCTGGTTGGGGGCAGTGGGGCAGGTCGCCGTCGCGGCCTCGTCGCTCTCTCACGGCGAGGTGATCCAGACCGTCTTCCAGGCCCTCGAGCGCGTGGGTCTGTCGGACGACCCCGAGGGTCCGGCGCTGGCGGCGTGGGGGCGGCTCGCGACTGCGTTCCTGGCCATGGGCGTGTACGACAAGGCCGTGGACGTCGTTGCCCGCATCGAACGATCCATCGACCGCGCGCGCGAGACGAACCCGGCCGTCGCGGGGCGGATCCGGCAGGCGCAGGCGTTCCTGGCGCTCGTGGGCGGCGACCGGGCGGCGAGCCTGGAGCTCTTCGAGGCCTCGTCCGCCGAGTTCGATCGGGCGGGCGACCTGCACGGAGCCTGCTCGCAGCGCATGAACGCCGGCTACGCGAGCCTGGTCCTCGGCGCGAACGACCGCGCCGAAAAGGCGCTGTCCGAGGTGCTCGCGATCTCGCAGCGCATGGGCTTCACGAGCCTCGTCGAGATCACCAAGCACAACCTCGCGGTCGTGCTCGCCCGGCGCGGAGAGCTTGCCCAGGCGCGGGCGATGGAGGCCGAGGCGGTGGAGACCCTTCGCGCGCAAGGCAACCGCAGGCAGGAGGTCGCGGCCCGGATCTACCTGTCCGCGATCTGCCTTCTGGCCGGCGACGCCGAGGAAGCGGTCCGGGAGGCGAAGCGGGCGCTGGAGCGGGACTCGCCCCCTCCGATACGCGCCTACGCGGTCGCGACCCTCGCTCGTGCGCTGGCCGGCGCGGGCCTCGCCGCGGAGGCGCTCGCCGTGGCGCGCGAGGCGGCGGACCTGCTCGCCTCGCTCGGTCGGCTCGAGGAGGGAGAGCCGACCGTGCGTCTCGCCCTGGCCGAAGCCCTGCACGCGAGCGGCGACCTGCCCGCCGCGAAGCTCGCGATCGCCGACGCCCAGGCCCATCTGCTCGCCGCCGCGTCCAAGATCAAGGACGAGGAGTTGCGCAGGAGCTTCCTGGATGCCGTCCCCGAGAACGCCCGCACGATCCGGCTGGCGAAGGAGTGGGCTGGCTAGCGCTCACGAGACGAGAAGGAATCTCCACGTCCGCGCGCGTACTCGATGGATCCTAATTGATCACCTGCGCGCTGACGCGGCCCAAGGGTGGGGTTGCGGCAGGGGAGAGCAGCGGATATGGTTGACCCATATGAAGACGACCATCGATATTGCCGATCCACTTCTGCGCAGGGCTCGCAAGCTCGCTGTTCGCCGGAACACGACCCTGCGGGCGGTGGTCGAGCAGGCGCTCCGTGAGACCCTCGAACGCGAGTCGAGGTCGCCCCGGGAGCAGCGCCTGGAGGTCCGGACTTTCCGCGGCCGTGGCCTTCAGTCCGGACTTGGCTGGACCGGATGGAGCGCATGGCGTGATCTCGCCTACGAGGGTCGAGGCTCGTGATCGCGATCGACACGAACATCCTGGTTCACTCCCACCGTGCCGAATCGCCCTGGCACGAGCGCGCGGTGGAGGCGCTTCGGTCGGCTTCGGCGGGAGCCTGGGCGATCCCCTGGCCCTGCGTCCACGAGTTCCTGGCCATCGTGACGCACCCCCGCATCTTCGATCCGCCGACGCCGGTCGAGGACGCCCTCGGCACGGTTCGAGGCTGGCTCGGTTCGCCGACGCTCACGCTCCTGTGCGAGGCGGAAGGCTATTTCGATCTCCTCGCGGAGACGGTGGAGCGCGCGGGGATCGACGGCCCGCGGGTGCACGACGCGCGGATCGCCGCGCTGTGCATGCAAGCCGGCGTCCGCGAACTGCTCACGGCCGATCGGGACTTCTCGCGCTTCGAGAAGCTCCGCACGCGTAACCCGCTGGCGCCGTCCGGTCCCTGACACCGCTTGCGCACCAGCCAGCGGGGTCATACATCGTCGCGATGCGACCGACGACCGTCCTGCTCCTTCTCGCCCTCCTGGCGATCCCCGCCGCGCTCCGCGCCCAGCCCGTGTCGGACGCGGACGTCGTCCGCATCGCGCTGGAGTCGAACCCGACGCTGCGGGCCGCGCTCTACGACGCGCGCCGCGCGGACTCCGTCGTCGCCCGCGAGGAGGCACGCTTCGGCTGGATCCTCACCCTGGACGGCGGGGTCACGCGCAGCGAGACGCCCCAGGCGACGACGGCGGGGGTCACGACGAGCCGCAGCGACACCGTCGGCGGCGGCAGCGAGGTCGGCCGCGCCTTCGAGTGGGGCACCGCCGTCGCGGTCCGGACCGACGTCTCGCGCCGCACGAGCGTGTTCAACCCCATCGCGACGACCTCCGATCGGATCGAGATCGGCCCGACCTACGGCCTCGGGGTCCAGCTCACGGCCAGCCAGCCGCTGATGCGCGGGGCCGGGTCGGAGATCGGAACCGCGCCCCTGCGTGCCGCCCTCGCCGATCGGCGCGCTTCCCGGGCCGCCCGCGATCGCGTCGCAAGCGAGGTCCTGCGAGACCTGCTCTCGGCCTACTGGGAGCTGTGGTACGCGTCCGCGGCGCTGCAGGTCGATCAGGCCGCCCTGGCCCTCGCGCGCCGGCACCAGGGCGACGCGCAGGCGCGCGTCGAGAACGGTACTCTGGCCGCCGTGGAAGTCCTCTCGTTCGACGCCCGGGTCGCCATTCTCGAGGAGACCGTCGCCGCCGCCGAAGTGGAGCGGACCGCGCGGGCGCTCGAGCTCGGAAGGCTCGTTGGCGTCCCCGCCCAGCAGGCCGCGGCGCTCGTCGCCCCGCCCGCGTCGGCCCCCGAGGCGGGGTCCGACGATCGATCGGCGGACGATGCCGCCCGGTCCGCCGCGCGCAGATCAGCGGAGCTCACCCAGGTACGCGCCGCGCTCGATGCCGCACGCGTCGACGCGCGTGTCGCCGACGACGCCCTGCGGCCGAGACTCGACCTCGAGGGATGGCTCCTCTTCTCGGGGCTCGGCGATCGCGACGCGGTCGCGCCCTTTGAAGAGGTGGGGCGCGGCTCGGCCGTCTCGGCCCACGTGGGCGCGGTCTTCGAGCTTCCGCTCTCGACGGCACAGCGGCATGCGGTTGCGCAGGGCGCGACGCTCGGCGTCGAGGCCGCCGAGGAGCGCCTGCGGGCAGCCGAGCTGCGCATCGAGGCCGAGGCCCGATCTCTCGCGGCCCGGGCGGAGGCGGCACGCCGTCGCGTGGGCCTCGCGATCCGATCCGTGGAAGCGAGCCGGCGCCTGGCGGAGGCCGAGCGGGAGCGCTTCGCGCTGGGCACGACCACGAGCCTCGCGGTGCAGACCGCCGAGGACGATCTGCGCGCCGCCGAGCTGCGGGTCGCACGGGCGCGCGTCGACGCCCGCAACGCCTCGCTCGCGCTCGGGCACCTGACGGGCGACCTGTTGCGTGAACGCGGATGACGAGGCGCCGGATCGTCGTGGGCGTCGTCCTCGTCGCGCTGGTCGCCGCGGCGGTGGCCCTCGCGCGCGGAGGCGGCGCCGACGACGAGGCGGCGGCTCCCGTCCAGACGGCCCGTGCGCGGCGGGGCAGCCTCGTGGTGCTCGCTGCGGCCTCCGGCGCAGTCGAGGCCAACGTCCAGGTCGAGGTGAAGTCGCGCGCGTCGGGCGTGGTCGCCGAGCTCCCGGTCCGTCCCGGAGATCGGGTCGAGCAGGGCCAGCTCCTCGTCCGCCTCGACCCGACCGACGAGGAGCGGGGCGTCCGCGAGGCCGAGTCGAACGAGGTGTCTGCCCGCGCACGCCTCGCCCAGGCGCAGGCGGGCCTCGCGGCGGCCAGCTCGGAGGCCTCGCAGGCTCTGGGCAAGACGGCGCGCCGCACCGAAGCCCTCGCGCGGGGATTGGTCTCCGCCGAAGAAGAGCAGTCGGCGCGCGGCGCCGCGGAGGTCGCCAAGCAACAGGTCACGCTTCGCCAGGCCGAGATCCGCGCCAATCGAGCCGAGCTCGAGCGGGCTGCCCTCGCGATCTCCGAGGCGCGTCGCCGGCTCGAGGAGACCGTGATCCGCGCGCCCATCTCCGGGACGGTCCTGTCCGTCTCCGTTCAGCCCGGCGCGACGGTCTCCTCCGGGATCACGACGGTCGGCGGCGGAACGGCGCTGCTCACCCTCGCCGACCTTTCGCGCCTGCGCGTCATCGCCAAGGTGGACGAGGCCCAGGTCGGGCAGGTCAAATCCGGCCAGCGCGCCTCCATCCGCGTGGACTCGCACCCGGATCGCGAGTTCGAGGGCTCGGTCGATCGTGTCCACCCGCTCGGCACGACCGTCTCGAGCGTCGTCACGTTCGACGTGGAGGTGACGGTCTCCGATCCGCAGGCGTCGCTCCTGATGCCCGGCATGACGGCGGACGTCGAGATCGAAGCCGGCCGCCACGACGACGTCCTGCTCGTACCGCTCGCCGCCCTGCGCAGCGAGCGCCGCGCGCGGTTCGTGCTGCTCGCGAACGGCGAACGTCGCCCGGTCCGGTCGGGCCCCACGGACGGCACCGACGTCGTGATCCTCGAGGGCCTGACCCCGGGCGAGGAAGTGATCGTCGCCGGCCGTCCCGGAAAGGGCGACGAGCAGCGAAAGAAGGGCGGGTTGACCGACATGTTCCGCCCGCGGGGCCGGCGCTGATGACGGCCGTCGCCGTCATCGAGGCCGAGGGCCTGACCAAGGTCTACGACCCGCACGCGGGCGTCGCCGCCGTGCGCGCGCTCGACGGCGTCTCGCTGCGGATCGAGGAGGGAGAGTCCGTGGCGCTCATGGGTCCGTCGGGCTCGGGCAAGTCGACGCTCATGCACGTCCTCGGGTGCCTGGACCGGCCCACGACCGGGACGTACCGACTCGCTGGCGAGGAGGTCGGCGGCCTGTCGGACGACGCGCTCGCGGGCCTGCGCAACCGGCGCATCGGGTTCGTCTTCCAGACCTTTCATCTGCTGCCCCGCCAGAACGCGCTCGAAAACGTCGCGCTGCCGCTCCTGTACGCGCGCGACCGCGGTGCGACGGACCGGGCGCGCGAGGCGTTGCAGCGCGTGGGGTTGTCGGACCGGGCCGGCCACCTGCCGAGCGAGCTGTCCGGCGGTCAGCGCCAGCGCGTCGCGATCGCGCGCGCGATCGTCACGCGCCCCAAGCTCCTCTTCGCCGACGAGCCGACGGGCGCGCTCGACTCTGCGACGGGCCGCGAGGTGCTCGACCTCCTCGGCGAGCTGCACCGCGAAGGCACCACGCTGTGCACGGTCACGCACGACGCGACGGTCGCCGCCCGCGCGCAGCGGATCGTGCGGATGCGCGACGGGCGGATCGAGTCGGACGAGCGGGCCGACTGATGGCCTTCGAGGAGCTTCTGCGCTCCGCCCTGCGCTCGCTCGGCGGAAACCGCCTGCGCACGGCGCTCACGATGCTGGGCGTCGTGATCGGCGTCGGCTCGGTCGTCGGCATGATCGCGCTCGGCGAAGGTGCGCGAAAGAGCGTCGAAGGCTCGATCCGATCGATGGGGACCAACCTGCTGTCCATCCGCCCGGGGTCGCCGTCGCGCTTCGGCGTGCGCAGCGGGACGTCCGAGACGCTGACCGAGGGTGATGCCCGGGCGATCGAGGACCTCCCCGGGATCGCCGCGATGGCGCCCGACGCCACCGGGATGGCGCAGGTCGAGTACCTGACGAACAACGCGAGCACGGTCGTCGTCGGCGCGACGCCCGAGTGGCTCGGGGTCCGCGCCTTCGAGCTCGCGGACGGCGCGTTCATCCGACCGCCCGATCTCGTCGCGCGCCGGCGCGTGGCGGTCCTCGGGTCCTTCGTGGCGCAGACGCTCTTCGCGGCGCTCGATCCGATCGGCGAGCGGATCCAGGTCAAGGGCGTCCCCTTCGTCGTCGTCGGCGTCCTGGAAGAGAAGGGCACGAGCGGGTTCGGGAACCCCGACGATCAGATCGTGGTGCCGCTGACGACGTACCAATCGGCGCTCTTCGGGACGGACAAGCTCTCCGGCATCAGCGTCCAGGTTGCCGACGGCGTGGCGATGGACGTCGTGCAGGCGGACATCGAGCGGGTGATCCGCTCGCGCCACCGGATCCCCGAGGGCCAGGAGGATGACTTCCGCGTCCGGTCGCAGACCGAGATGCTCCAGACGATGAACGAGGTCACCGGCGCGTTCACTGCGCTGCTCGGCGGAGTCGCCGCCGTCTCGCTCCTCGTGGGCGGCATCGGGATCATGAACATCATGCTCGTCTCGGTGCGCGAGCGGACGCGCGAGATCGGCATCCGCAAGGCGGTCGGCGCGCGCCGGCGCGACATCCTGCTGCAGTTCCTGGTCGAGGCGATCTTCGTCTCGGTCGTCGGGGGCCTCTTCGGCCTCGCCCTCGGCTACGGCCTGGCGTTCGCGATGTCTCGCCTCGCCAACTGGGAAGCCGTCGTCCCGCCCTACGCCGTCGTCCTGGCCCTCGGGACGTCGATCGGCATCGGCGTCGTCTTCGGCGTCTGGCCCGCCCGCCAAGCCGCCCGCCTCGATCCGGTGGAGGCGCTGCGCTACGAGTGACCCGTCGGCGGCATCGCCGACTGTTGGGACGCATCAATCTCCGAGGTCCACCGTCAGAGGGCAGTGGTCCGACACCTCGGAGAAGAACGTCGGGCATCGATCTCCGGGCGCGCACCCCTCGGACTCGCACGGTCCGCGCGCCGTCACGTCGTCCGTGGAGTCGGATGCGAGGACGTGGTCGAGCGCCGCGCCGACGCACGCGGTCTCGGGCGTCCAGTAGGACGTGCAGTCCAGGTCCTCGGATGCCCACTCGACGTCGGTGGCCTCGGCCAGCGCGTCGATCGCCTCGCGGTCCTGTGGGCCCGTCGAGTTGAAGTCACCGAGCACGACGACGTGGTCCGCGGTATCGGTCAAGCGTTCGACGACCGTGCGCAATCCGTCGAGCTGCCGCCTGCGGATCTCGAGGCCGTCACCGCCGGCCTTGAGATGCACCACGACGAGCACCAGTTCGTCGCCTCCCTCCCGATCTCGCAGCCGCACCTCGAACGCCGGCTTCGCGCCGTCGTAAACGAGCGTGTCACGATGGGTAGTCGTCGACAGAAGCGTCCACTTCGCGTCGTCGTAGAGCACTCCGACGCGCTGTGCCGGCGAGGCCGCGGGCCAGACGAACCGCCAGCTCTCGCCCAACCGTTCGCGCGCGGCCTTCGCGAACCGCTGTGGCTCCGTGATCTCTTGCACTGCGACCGCCGCGGCTCCGAGCTGCCGTATCGCCTCGAACGCGCCCGCCTCCTGCCGCTCCGACTCCGGATACATCCGGATGTTGAACGTGGCAACGCGCACGCCTTCCCCGCCACGCAGCGCGAAGTACGCCAGCGCGACCACGACCAGGGCGGCAAGTACGCGGAGCTTCATGGAGGTCGATTCTACGCCCCCCACGGGGCTTCGAGCGCCCCTCCGCCGACTCACCCCGCCACGATCCGGTACACCAGCGTGTGACGAAGGCGCCTCTGGCCGTGCGCACCTTCGACAGCTACTCCGCGGCGGTGGCCAGCGGAGTGCTGATCCAGTCCTCGCGCTTGGGGAACTGCATGCGGCCCTGTTCCGCGAGGCTCGCGTTCTTGCCGATCCAGATCGAGCGATCGAAGTGGTTGAGGTTCTTGTGCGAGAGGGTCTGGAAGCAGGCGGCGGTGCCTTGCGAGGCGGCCACCGTGGCCCACGCGAGGAACACGTGCCAGATCCGGTACCAGCGCTCCCCGTAGGCACGCACGATCGACTCGCGGTTCTGGAGCCAGTTGTCGTGCCACCGCTTGATCGTGATCTTGTAGTGGTACGTGATGTTCTCGACGGAGTGGATCTCCCAGCGGGCCTTCTCCATCACGTTCATCATCGGCGCGAGGGGGAGCGACGCGTCGGCGCCCGCGAAGATGTACTTCGCCATGAACAGGCCCCACACGAGATCCTCCTTGTTGGAGGTCCTGCGCAGGCCCGTCCACTGCATGAGGAACAGGCCCTGATCGTCGAGCAGGTCGTAGACCTGCTCGTAGAAGGGCTTGAGGTTCTTGACCCCGACGTGCTCGACCATCTCGAGGTTGGAGATCTTGTTGTACTTTCCCTTCGGGATGTCGCGGTAGTCCATGCACAGGATCCGCGCCCGATCCGACAGGCCGTTCGCCTTGATGCGCCCGTTGCCGAACGCGGTCTGGTTCTTGGAGAGCGTGACGCCGGTCGAGTCGACGCCGTAGTGCTTCGCGGCGTGCATCGCGAGGGTTCCCCAGCCGCATCCGATGTCCAGCAGACGGTCGCCGGGCTTGAGCATCAGCTTCTGGCAGACCATGTCGATCTTCTGGTCCTGCGCCTGCTCCACCTTCTGGTCGAAGGTCGTGAAGAACCCGGACGTGTAGACCATGCGCGGACCGAGGAACGCCGCGAAGAAGTCGTCTCCGCGGTCGTAGTGCCAGCGGACGAGCTTCTCGTCGAGCTTCTTGCTGTGGATCGCGAACTCGGGGACGAACCGCGTGATGAAGTACTTGTAGTGGGCCAGCGTGAAGGGGTGGTTGACGAACGCATACCGGTCCTCGAGCAGCGCGTAGATGTCTCCGGGGATGTCGACCGCCTCGTCGAAATACGCCTCGAAGAGCGTGTCGATCGGGATCTGCTTGCCCGCGAACTTCGCCGCGAGGCCCTGGTCCTTGAAGACGACGTGGTCGGTCAGCGTTCCCATGCGATTTCCCTCTGGTCTGCGCCCTCACCGGGGAGCGAGAGGTGCGATCACTACCACGAGGTGCGGGGATTCTCGAAGGGGGGCGGGCAGGGCCGGGGCGGTTCTAGAACGCGCCCGCGCCCGTGCCGGCGCCCGCGTCGGCGGGGCCGGTTCCGCTGCCGCATCCGGAGCCGGAGCCGGAGCCGCCGCCGGCGCATGCACCGCCGACGCAGCTGTCCCCGGGGCCGCATGCGTTGATGCAGTCGCCGCAGGCGCAGTCGTCCGCGTCGGTGTCGAGACAGAAGCCGGCGCAACAGGTCTCGAATACGCCGGCGCACGCATCGGGTACCCCGCATTTGCAACCTCCGGCGAAGCAGCTGTCGGCCGTATCGAGACTGCACGCGTCGCCGCACGCGCCGCAGTGATCGAAGTCGATGGTCGTGTCGATGCACGTCGGGATGCCAGCGTCGTCGCAGCAGGTGTCCGCGAAGCCGGCGCAGGGGTCGAGGAGGCCGCACCCGCAGTCTCCAGCGATGCAGTCGGGCGCAGCCGTCGGGTCGCAGGCTTCGCCGCACGTGCCGCAGTGCAGCGGGTCGGACGCGAGGGTGCGGCATCCGGCGGCTGGGCAGCAAGTCTGGGCAGCGGCGCACCCGAAGCCTCCGTTACACTGACAGTCTCCGCCCACGCAGACCTCGCCGGGCCTGCAGGCGTCCTCGCAGGCGCCGCAGTTCGCCACGTCCACGTCGGTGTCGACGCAGATCCCGCCGCAGGGCTCCTCGCCAGCGTCGCAGGCCGTGCCGGTGCCCGTGCCCGTGCCCGTGCCCGTGCCCGTGCCCGTGCCCGTGCCGGTGCCGGTGCCCGTGCCCGTGCCGGTGCCGGTGCCCGTGCCCGTGTCCGTGTCCGTGCCCGTGTCCGTGTCCGTTTCGGTTTCCGTGCCGGTCTCCGAATCCGTACTCGTCTCGCTACCGGACCCGGTTTCGGTACCGGACCCGGTTTCGGTATCCGAGCTGGTGTCGGAATCCGTGTCCGCGTCGGTATCGGCGTCCGTGTCCGCGTCGGTGTCGACGTCGGTGTCCGAATCCGAGTCGCCGTCCGGCTGGGTGCCGGGCTCCTTGACCGATCCGCACCGGAGCACCGCTCCCGCCACGAGGATCGAAGCGGGGAGAAGCCAATGGAAGCGCGCGCGCACGCGAAAGCTCGGGTCCCAGAGTATTCGCCGCCTTCGGGTCGGTCAAGCAACGCGGCGACGCGCCGCGCGGACGACGGCCACGACACACGCGGCAGCCGAGAGCACGAACAGCGTCTTCTGCCAGATCGGGTTGCGATACCGGAAGCGGACGCGGTGACGGCCGGGCGCCAGCCGGATCGCCATGAAGTTCGGACCGGCGTGGGCGACCTGGACCGAACGACCGTCGACCGTCGCGCTCCACAGCGGGTGGTAGCTCGCCTTGAGGACCAGGGTCTCGCCGGCCGTCGCGTCGACGCGGGCCCGGTATTGGTTCGGGAAGGACGCCTGCGCGAAGACGCGGGAGCGGATCCCGCCGCCGTGACGCGCCGCCGCCGTTTCCGCGAGCGACTCCAGCGTCGCGTGCCGCAGCGGGCGGCCGTCCACCCAGATCGACCGCTCGGCCGGTGACCGAACCGCCACGCGCAGCGCGGTGGGCGCGCCGTCGCCTCGGGCGGGCACCAGGAGCGGCAGCATCCCGCGCCGGTAGAGCAGCGGGACGAGGTCGCGGACCGTCTCTCGCATCTCCGTGAGGTCGCCGGCGACGACGACCGGCGTCCGTACGAACTCGAACCAGCCGACTTCCTCTTCCGTCTCGAAGATCCGGTACGGACCGCGGCGCCACGCGAGCCGCAGGGACGCGAGCTGCGCCCCGGGCGTGGCTCCGCGCGTGACGGCTACCTTCACGCCGTAGAGCCGGAAGGCCTCCGGGGATCCGTCGAACGCCTCCAGGTAGTACAGGCTGAGCGTGTCGTGGTAGCCGCGGGCGTACGAGATTGCCTGCGGTCGGCGCGCGACCTCGGGAAGGTGGTTCAGGTACGGGTGCATCCCCGTTCCGAGCCGCTTGTGTGCGAGGAAACGCGCCGTGCGGTCCCGGGCGAGACGCCGCGCGAGGGCGTGGAAGTCGGCGTCCACGTGACCGACCGTCACGAGCGCGCGCTGCGCGTCGAGGAAGCGGTCGGCCAGGAGAAACCCCGCTCCCAGCAACAGCGCGAGGGCGAGCGCCGGGCGGAGGCGAGAAGAAACGGCGTCCCACGCGGCTCCTGCCAGGAGCGCCGCGGCGAGAAGCCCCGCGAACTGGATCGCGCTCAGGTACCGGACCACTTCCAGCTCCGCGTGGAAGGGGAGCAGGGAGTACAGCCGTCCCCAGGTGGTGCGCCCGAGCAGCAGGGCGAGCGAAAGGAAGAAGAGGGCGACCACGAATCGCGGCAGGGTTTCGCCTCGCCGCAGGGCGCACAGGGCGAGGCCGCCGAGGACGGCCGCAGTGAGCCAGGCGATCCGACCGTGGTCGAAGATCTCGCCGGAGACCAGCATCGTCGCCACGCGCGCCGCCGGCCAGCCGCTCTCGGCGTCGTACTTCCAGGGCAGTCCCCCCTGGAAGCGCATGTACAGGACGAACGGTACGAGCCAGAAGGCGAGCAACGCGAGCGACTTTGCCAGGACACGCGCGTAGCGAATCGCGCGGGCGCCGACGCCGTCCTGCCGGACGACGACCATCAGGATGCCGGCGATCCCGAGCAGGAGCCCGAAGAACACGTGGGCGAGTGCGAGAGCGACGAAGAGCGCCACCGCGCGCAGATCGGATGGCTCGTTCCCGTGGAGCCGCTGGAAGAGTGCGCCGGTCGCGAGGGGAAGCAGGGCCGCGCCCCACGACTGCGTCCACAGGCCGGTCTCGGTCATGCTCCCGATGCCGAGGCCGAAGTGACGGAAGTCGCTCGGCGCGAGCGACAGGACGGCGAAGCACAGCGCGCCCACGGGGCCGAGTCCGAGCCACCTGGCTCCCTTCCACCAGGCGAGCGGCGCGAACGCCCACACGAGGATGACCGAGAGCTTGAAGAGCGTCATCGTCGACACGGTCGGGGAGACGGTCGGGCTGGCGATGGCCGCGACCGCACCGACGAGGAGCGTCGGCCCCGGCTGGTACGCGAGGAACATCGGGTAACCGAGATTCGTCCCCTCGAACCAGAAGTCGCTCTCGCCAGCCTCGAGCAGACGCCCGACGTGGGCGACCTCGGCGTGGTGCGACGAGGCGTCGCTGCCCGAGGGCGGGCTTGGCCCCCACCACCGGCCCGACGCGGCCGGAACCACGGCCGCGGCAGCGAGAAGGACGAGCCCGACGACGGCGCGCGAGGGCTGCACGGCCATCAGAACCTCCAGTAGACGTCGAGCTCCCCGACGAGGCCCGGCTCCGGCAAGAGGATGTTGACGACGGGGACGTTCAGGTTCCCGGCGCCCGCGCCGACGCGCAGGTTGAAGGTCTCCCAGGAGAAGACGGACGACAGCATCACGTACCCCGCGTCGCGCACGCTGCGCGCCTGGACGGATGCGGCGCCGGCGATCCGGAGCGTCGTGAAGTCGTCGAGGCGACGGGTGACGGTCGCGTCGCCGCGCGCGCGCTCGAAGGCGAGCCAGCGCGCAGTCAAGACGAGCGCCACGACCCGCCCGAGGCGCCAGTCGACGGACAGGCCGACCTGCTGGTTGTCGACGACGCCCGCGCCCTCGAACTCGCTCGGGTCGTACGCCCCCCACAGGTGCGTGGCGGTCGACGACGACACGAGCGTCATGCCGAAGCCCCGCCAGACGGGGAACGACCAGAAAAGCTCGAACGGGACGATCACGATGCTCGCGTTGGAATCAGGCGACGCCCACGGCACGAAGCCGAGGTCGAGGTAGTAGACGCCGCTGCGGATCGCAAGGGCGACGCGGCGTTCCTCCCACACGCGGAGCTTCGCCTGGAAGTTCGGAAAGGGGATCAGGAGGAGCAGCGGGCTCGTCCCGACGTCGAGCCACCCGGCGACGCCCCGGTCGTAACGCCACAGGCCGAGCTGGTCGGTGCGCTCGCCGAGTGTGTACGCCGTGTCCTGCACGATCTCCTCCCCCTCGCCGTGCCACGCGAAGGCGGGCGAGCCGGCGAGGAGCGTCGCTACCAGGAGACGGAGTCCGCGCCGGCCGCGCACGTTCGAGCCCCGAAGTCGCAGGTCCACTCTCCGTTCGCGGCCAGAAAGCCCGTCGCGCCAGGTCGTGCGAAGAAGACGAAGCGGGAGCCGTCGGCGATGGTCACCGCGACCGTCAGTTCCCGCTGGTCGAGGTCGAGGCCGAAGTCCGACGCGACCTCGAGACCCCCGCCGCCGTCACCCAGGTCCGCCTCGCCCGTCATCCGGAAGAGGAACGAGATGCCGCGGGCGGGATTCCAGGGACCGTCGCCGAACACGAGCACGATCTCGGACTCGAACCGGACGGGGACGAGGGCCGGGACGAGGCACCTCTCGGCGGTGCCCCACACGACCGGATCGAGTCCCCTGTCGGAGAAGCCGACGACGAGATCCAGAGCGCCGTTCGCGCGCTCGTCGGCGACCGGCTCGGGTCCCGCGCCCGGGCAGATCCTGTGGAGGCGCACGAAGCCCCTCCCGCGCAGCACGATGTCGGCCGCGCGGGGAGGCGCGGCGTCCTCGGCAGGACCGGCGTCCGAACCGGCGATGCCGAAGGCCTCCTCGAGAGCCTCGACGCCGTCCTCGATGCCGAGGCAGCCGGCGAGCGGACATTCCGGCTCGCCCGCGCAGAGCAGGTCCGCCGCGGGGTCCCAGCCGCACAGGACGGATCCCGCGACGAGACGCTCGTCGAGCGTGCCGACGACCTCGCCGCCGTTCGAGTCCGTGAAAGCGCCCGTCGGCTCGGCGTACGCGGCGACGAGGTCCGAGACGTCCGGCGGCGTCGGCTTGTCGATGTCGACCTTCGTGCACGCCGCTGCCACGACGAGCGCGGCGGCGAGAGCAGGGCGGATCATCGCCCCATCATACGTTGTGCCGTGGCGGGGCCTACCCCGGGCAGTCGCAATCGTCGGGGACGCAGACGCACGCGCCGGGATCTCCGGCGAGGCATGCGATGTATCCGTCCGGGCACGCCGCGCCGCCGAGGCCGCCGGCGCCGCCGCACGCGATCGGCGCGCAAGGATCTTCTCCGGTGCCGGTGTCGGTGTCGGTGTCGGTCTCGGACCCGGTGTCGGTGTCCGAGCCGGTGTCGGTCTCGGAGTCGGTGTCCCCGTCCGTGTCGGCGTCCGCATCCGTTCCCGTGCCCGTGCCCGTGCCCGTGTCTGTATCGGCGTCCGTATCCGCATCGGTGTCGCCGTCCGTGTCCCCGTCCGTGTCGGCGTCTCCACCGTCGGACCCCGAGCCGGAGCCTGCGCAGCCGCCGATCAGGATTGCCAAGATCCAAGCCAGGTTTCGCATCGCAAGACCTCCTCGACCGTCCAGGTGGGCGACATCGCCCGACCGATGATGCGCCCGCGCGGCCGCCGGCCGCAACTGGCGTCGCCCCTGTCGGCGGCGTAGCATCTTTCCCATGGGTCGTTCGGGGAGGTTGGGGTGGGTGGCGTGGCTGGCAATCGTCGCCTCCTGCGCCGTGCAGCCGCAGCCCGAGCCGCCGCTCGGCGCCGAGGCGGACGGCGACGCCGACCTGGACGGGGACGCGGGGGCCGGCGGTGACTCCGACACGGACGCCGACACCGACGGCGACGCGGATGCGGACGCCGATACGGACACCGGAACGGCCACGGGGACGGGAACGGGTTCCGACACGGACTCCGCCGGCGATTCCGATTCCGACACGGACGCGGATTCCGACACCGATACGACCACCGACACCGACACCGACACCGACACCGACTCCGACACCGGGACGGCAACGGACACCGACACGGGCGAGTGCGTCGACCAGCCCGACGAGTGCGAGCTCGAATGCGCCGCCGCGCAGTACTGCGCGATGTGTCTGACGGAGGACGGCGTCGCGGCCCCGTCCTGCCTGAACTGCGGCTCCGCCTGCTAGCAAAGCTTGCGCGTCAACCGTTGCCGCAGTTCTCGCAAAGCGCCGTCGCGTCGAGGCAGGCTCCTTCGGTTTCGTACGCTTCGGCGCAGTCGGCGCCCTCGCAGCCGCACATGACCGAGTAGCAGCCGCAGCCGTCCCAGAAGTAGCCGAAGATCGAGGCGCAGTCCGTCCCGTCGTTGAGCGCGTCTTGCGGCTCGCAGGCCGGATCGGTGTTCGTCTCCGTGGCCGTGCCGGTATCGGAGTCCGTGTCCGAATCCGAATCCGAATCGGTATCCGAGTCGGTATCCGCGTCGGTGTCGACGTCGGTATCGGCGTCGGTGTCGGCGTCCGTATCGCCATCGGAGTCCGAATCCGCGTCCGCACCGCCCCCCCCTCCGCCGCTCCCGCAGGCGCTGGTCGCCAGGGCGAGGCCGATGAGGACGGGGAGGACGGGCAAAACGGCGGCGCGCAGCACGTAGTCGGGCATCTTGCCGTGAGGATACCGCGAACCGGCGCGACGTTCCCACTATACTGCAGAGGATCGTGATCAAGACGCTGTCGATCAAGAGATTCAAGTCCATCCGCGAACTCTCGATCGCGTGCCGGAAAGTGAACGTCTTCATCGGGGCGCCCGACACGGGAAAGACGAACATCCTGGACGCGCTGACGCTCCTCTCGCGGCTGGGCTGGTACTTGCCGCTAGACAGTTCGCTGCGGCTGCGCGCCGAGCTCGGCTTCGACGCGCTCTTCTACAGGCAATTCTACGACGCACCCCTGGAGATCGCACTCGAGGCGGACGGGAAGCTCGCAGAGGACTGGGAACGCCATCTGAAGACCACCTCGATCTCCGTTCAGGCCGTGAACGATAGTGCTGCCCGCGCACTTCGGCTTCGGCTCGGACTTCCGGGCGCCCACCGTGACATGGTTGGCATCCCCTTCGGGAGCGGCGGGCACTGGCCATTCTTCGAACGAATCAGACAATACGCGTACCTGTCGTCCGAGAACTGGCAGTACCAGGGCGATCGACCTCGCCCCGTGACGCCTCCGAACGGGTCCAATCTCCTTTACGTCGCACGCCACGACGAGTCCGCGTACGAGTTCCTGCTCGAAACGGTCGCCCCGGTCGGCTGGAAGCTGCGTTTCGACGCCGCGATGAAGACATTCCGCCTGTCCGAGGTCCGGGAGAAGGAGATCATCGACTACAACCTGGACCTGCTCTCCGACAGTCTCAAGCGCCTGATCTTCTACGGAACGATCGTGCTGAGCTCGCAGGAGGCCGTGCTCGTCCTCGACGAACCCGATGTCTTCGCGTTCCCGCCGTATCCCAAGACGCTCGGTCAGATGATCGCGGCAGATGCGACCAACCAGTTCTTCGTCACGACGCACAACCCGTACTTCCTCTCCGCGGTGATCGAGAAGACGCCGACGGACCAGCTCGCACTCTTCGTCTGCCACCGCAAAGAAGACGGTGCGACCGGCGCGAGGCTCCTCACCCTGAACGAGGTATCTCGCGTGATCGAGCACGGCGCGAGCGTCTTCTTCAATCTCGACGAGTTCGAGGCATCGGCTTGAGGAAGTTCGCGTTCGAGTGTTTCGCAGACGGAGACATCGTGACGCACCTGTCGCACACGCTCGGTGTGACGTTCGGTCGCATGCACCGTTCGGGGCAGGGCGACGTCGTCAGGGTCCTCCTCGTGGAGCAGGTCGCCGACATCGGGATGGTGGACGAGGATCCCGGCCGGGCCCATCACCGAAAGCGAGACGAAGCTCCAGCGGTGCGATCCAGCGAGGGTCTCGAGGTACGCGAGCTGCATGGCCGAACGCTCGCCATTCTGAGACCGGAGCTGGAGGTGTGCTTCGTCCGTGCCATGAATGAGGTCGGACTCGAATCGAAGCTGCCGCGAGAACCGGGACGCCTCCAAGCGCTGCTGAACACGCCCGGCAAGGAGAAGCACGAGGTGTTCCGTGGCGAGCTGGCCCAGCTCAGTCGGGCGTCGCGGGAGAAGTCCGTACCCACGTTCCTCACGGAGCTGGAGGACGTGGTTCGCAGCCTGGTCTGAGCCGGCGGGCTTCCCGCCCCGGTCCGACCGCTGCACACTCCCGCCGTGCGCGCGGGCGATCTCTTCGCGGATCGGTTCGACCTCGCCTCTCGCGCGGGTGCGGGGGGGATGGGCGTGGTGTGGCGCGCGGTCGACCGCGCCGACGGGCAGGTCGTCGCGCTCAAGGTGCTGCGCGCGGAGTCGCCCGGGCCCGAAGCCGACGGGCAACCGGCGCGCGCCGCGGAGCGATTCGTCCGGGAGGCGCGCGCTCTCTCCGAGGTCCGTCATCCGGGCGTCGTCCGGTACGTCGCACACGGGGCGACGCAGTCGGGCGAGCGGTGGCTAGCGATGGAATGGGTGGACGGCGAGGGGCTCAAGGAAAGGCTTAAGGCCGGGCCCCTGACGGTTCGCGAGAGCGTCGCCCTCGCGGCGCGGCTGGCCGACGCCCTCTCGGCGCTTCACGCGAAGAGCGTCGTGCACAGGGACGTGAAGCCCTCGAACGTCGTCCTGCCGGCCGGCGACGTCGCTGCCGCGAAGCTCCTCGACTTCGGCGTCGCGCGCTTCGCGACCACCGGCGGCGGCATGACGCGCACGGGCACCCGCGTCGGCACGCCGGGCTACATGGCGCCCGAGCAGGCCCGCGGGGACCGGGACGTCGACTCCCGCGCGGACGTCTTCGCGCTCGGCTGCGTCCTGTTCCAGTGCCTCACCGGCCGCGCACCCTTTCTGGGCGACCACGAGATGGCCGTCCTGGCGAAGATCCTCCTCGAGGACGCACCGCTCGCGAGCGAGATCACCCAGGGCCTGCCGCGGCCTCTCGTGGATCTCGTCGCCCGGATGCTGTCGAAGGCGCCGGAGCTGCGTCCGCGGGACGGCGCCGCCGTCTCCCTGCAGATCGCGGCGCTCGGCGAGATGGAGACCCTCGACGACGGATCCTCCTCGAAGGGGATGCCCCGCGCACCCCCCGCGGTCGCGCTCGGCAAGGGCGAGCGCCGCCTCGTTTCCGTGGTTCTCGCGGGTCCCGCAGCAAAGGAACGGGAGCAGAAGCTTCGCGACGTGGCCGAGGCCCACGGGGCGCGCGTCGAGCGTCTCGCCGGCGGTGCGGTCCTCGCCGTCCTCTCCGGCACCGGCGCCGCCACCGACCAGGCGACTCGCGCCGCCCGCCTCGCGCTCGCGATGCAGGGGGCCGCGCCGGAGGTCCCGATGGCACTCGCGACGGGCCGCGCCGAGGTCGCCGGCGACCGTCCCGTCGGGGAGGTCGTCGACCGGACCGCGACCCTCCTGCGGACAGGCGCGGAGGGACCGCCCGTCGTGCGCGTCGACGAGATCACCGCGGGCCTGCTCGGCGCCCGCTTCGACGTGCAGGGAGACGCGGCAGGACTCGTGCTCACCGCGGAGCGCGCCGCCGGCGACGCCGACGCCGCCCGCACGCTGCTCGGCAAGCCGACCCCGTTCGTGGGCCGCGAGCCGGAAATTGGCCTGCTGTCCTCCGTGTTCGAAGTCTGTGCGTCCGAGCCCGTCGCGCGGGCGCTCGTGCTGACCGGTCCCGCCGGCGTCGGGAAGACGCGGCTCGCCTCGGAGTTCGTCCGGCGCCTCGCCGGCCGCGGCGAACCGGCCGAGGTCTGGATCGCACGCGGCGATCCGATGACGGCCGGGTCTCCCTTCGCACTGCTCGGGCAGGCGATCCGCGCCGCGGCGGGCGTACGGGACGGCGAGCCCCTTGCGATCCGACGCAAGAAGGTGCGCGCGCGCGTCTCGCGAAACGCGCCGGGGGACGACGTGCAGCGCATCGCCGAGTTCCTCGGCGAGATCGCGGGCGTCCAGTTCGCGGCGGAAAAGAGCGTGCAGCTTCGTTCCGCGCGCCGGGACGCGATGCTCATGGGAGAGCAGATGCGCCGCGCCTGGGAGGACTTCCTGCGGATCGAGACGGCGGTGCAGCCGGTCGTCCTCGTCCTCGAGAACCTGCACTGGGGGGATCAGCCGACCGTCGGGCTCGTCGACGTCTCGCTGCGGCGCCTGCGTGACCGTCCGCTGCTCGTCCTCGCACTCGCGCGCCCCGAGTTCCGCGAGATTTTCCCGACGCTGTGGGCCGAGCGCAGCGTGCAGGAGATCCGGCTGACCGAGCTGACCCCGCGCGCTTGCGAGAAGCTCGTGCGAGGCGTGCTCGGCGAAACCGTCGGGCAAGACGCGGCCGCGCGCATCGTCGAACGATCTGCGGGCAACCCGTTCTACCTGGAGGAGCTCATCCGCGCGCAGGCCGCCGGGCCGTCGGAGACGCCGGGAACCGTCCTTGCGATGGTGCAGGCGAGGCTCGAGTCCCTGCCGGACGAGGCGAGACGCGTGCTGCGCGCGGCGAGCGTCTTCGGGCAGACCTTCTGGACGGACGGCGTCGCCTCGCTCCTCGGCGTCCAGGCCGTGGGCGACGTTGCCCGCTGGCTCGGAGATCTCGCGGACGGAGAAGTCGTCGTGCGACGCGGCGAGTCGCGTTTTCCCGGGGAAGAGGAGTACGGGTTCCGGCACGCGCTCGTGCGCGAAGCGGCGCACGCGATGCTGACGGAAGCCGACGACGCGCTCGGCCATCGGCTCGCGGGCCAGTGGCTGCAGCGAGCGGGGGAGAACGACGCGGCGCTCCTCGCGGAGCACTTCGAGCGGGGAGGGGAGGGCGCACGCGCGGCCGAGTTCTGGAGTCGCGCAGCCGAGCACGCGCTCGACGCGAACGACTTCGCCCGGACGATCGCGCTGTCGGAGCGGGGCGTCCGATGTGGGGCGTCGCAGGCGCTTCTCGGGACGCTGCGGCTGCACGAGGCGTCGGCCCGTCGGTGGCGAGGGGAGCACGCACTGGCCCTCGCGCCATCCCAGGACGCGATGGACCTGCTGCCGCGAGGCAGCGCGCCCTGGCAGGATGCCGTCCAGGAGTTGGCGTCCGCGTCCGCGAAGATCGGGCGGCGCGAGGTGCTGGCATCCGCGGCCGAGGCGCTCCTCGTCACGCCCGGCGACGACCGCGGGGCCCACGTGGTGGCGCTCGCGGACACCGCCCGGGTCCTCTTCCACGCCGGCTTCTACGACCTGGCCGCGCGGCTGGTGGCGCGGATGGAGGAGCTGGGCGACGAGGCTCTCGCGGATCCCGGGGCCTGGGCGCGCATCCACCGGACGCGGGCGACGCGCGCGCTCTACGCAGGCGACGCCGCGGCATATCTGAAGTTGCAGGGCGAAGCCGCGAAGGGCTTCGAGGAGTCGGGGGACCTGCGCACGGCACGGCTCTCGCGCGTGAACCAGGGGTACGCCCTGATGGGCGTCGGCAGGTACGCCGAAGCAGAGGCGGTGCTGCGGGCGGTGGTCGCCGCCGCCGAAGGGATGGGGACGTCCTACGCCGCCGCGGTCGGAAAGCAGAACCTCGGGATGGCGATCGCGCGGCAGGGAAGGCATGCCGAGGGGCTGGCGATGCTGCACGAGAGCGTCGCGGTGCTGCACGCGCAAGGGGACGTCCGGATGGAGGGAGCGTCGCGCGATTACCTCGCCATCGCGAACCTCCTCGCGGGCGATCTCGAAGGCGCCCACCGCGAAGCGTCCGCAGCGGTCTCCGGCCTCACCTTCTCTCCGCTGCGCGCTCAGGCGCTCTCGACCCTCGCGACGGTCGAGATGCGCCTTGGCAAGCTCGAGCAGGCACTCGCTCACACCCGCGAGGCGATGGACCTCCTCCAGAAGCTCGGCGGGCTCGAGGAAGGCGAGAGCAACGTCCGTCTGGCCTGGGCCGAGGCCCTGCACGCGAGCGGTGACCTGGAGGCCGCCCGCGCGGCCATCGCAGCCGCGCGAGACCGGCTCGCCGAGCGCGCGACGAAGATCGGCGACGAGTCGATGCGCCAGAGCTTCCTCGAAGCGGTCCCCGACAACGCCCGTACGATGGCCCTCGCCTCCGCCTGGGGGGCGTGAGTGGCGAGTCGCTCAGAGGCGACGAGGTTCGGCCCGTGAATCACGGGTTTGGGGGGCGCCGACCCCTACCCACTCCCACAGCGCGTATTGGCAATTAATGCTGTAATTACAGGCATATAGCAGCCACATACGCGAATGGCAAAGCGCTTGGGCCAATCTCGCACAATTATTTGTGCGGCCCCCCTCTCGTCCCCGAGAAACGCCTACTCTGGGGTCCCGTGAACCGAGGCAACCGGAGTAAAGCACAAACCAAGGCCGGCAGCGAGTAGCCCGCGGTGGCTCCTTCCACGCGTTCGCTCCTGGCCATCCTCGGCCGCCTGCGTCTGACCGATCTCGCCCGCGATCTCTCGGTCCCGATCGCCCCCGCCGCGACGAAGGACCGACAGATCGAAGCCCTCGTCGACTCCGGCCGCGCCCGCTTCGGCGACCTCCTGCGCTTCCTCGGCCGCGAGGAGCTGCGAGCAGCCTGCCGCGCCCAAGGTCTGGACGACTCCGGCCGCGCCCGCCAGGCCCTCGCCGCGCGCCTCATGCAAGCCCACGGCGCATCCGACAGCATCCCGCCGCCCGCGCTCTTCGTCCCCAACGACGCGCCGCCCTGGGCGCCGCGCAAGGGAGACGTCGCCGTCGTCCGTCACCGCCAGTGGCTCGTCCAGGACGTCCACGCCCCGGTGGCCCCCCGCGAATTGACACTGGTCGCGCTCGTCTGTCTGGACGACGACGCCCAGGGCGATCGCCTCGACGTCCTGTGGGAGCTCGAGCTCGGTGCGCGCGTGCAGAAGCCCGAAGCACACGGCCTGGGCGACGTCGCCCGCCTCGATCCCCCGCGAGCTTTCTCCGCCTACCTGCACGCGCTGCAGTGGAACGCCGTCACCGCCACCGACCGCCAGCTCTTCCAGGCGCCCTTCCGCGCCGGCATCAAGCTCCTGTCGCGCCAGCTGACTCCGCTCAAGAAGGCCCTGCGCCTGCCGCGCGCCAACCTCTTCATCGCGGACGACGTCGGCCTCGGCAAGACGATCGAGGCCGGCCTCGTCCTGCAGGAGCTAGCCCTTCGCCAGCGCGTCGACTTCGCGCTCGTCGTCTGCCCCGCGTCCATCTGCCTGCAGTGGCAGTCCGAGATGGAGAAACGCTTCGGCCTGCGCTTCGAGATCTACAACCGCGCGTTCGTCGCCCGCCGCCGCCGCGAGCGCGGCTTCGCCGTGAACCCATGGAAGACGCACCCGCGCTTCATCGTCTCCTACCCGCTCCTGCGCCGCCCCGAGTACCGCGACCCGCTCCTCGCCCACCTCGGCGACCGCGCGCACAAGAGCGTCCTCGTCCTCGACGAGGCCCACACCGTCGCCCCTGCGTCCGCGAGCAAGTACGCCGTCGACTCCGAGACGACCCGCGTCGCCCGCGACTTCGCCCCGCGCTTCGAGAACCGTCTCTTCCTCTCTGCGACGCCTCACAACGGACACTCGAACTCGTTCTCGGCGTTGCTGGAAATCCTCGACCGCCAGCGCTTCACGCGCGGCGTCCCCGTCCGGTCCACAGCGCAGCTCGAGCCCGTCATGGTCCGCCGCCTCAAGAGCGACCTCCTCGGCCACGGCATCGACTTCCCCGAGCGCGAGGTCGTCGCCGTGACGTGCGACACCGAGCCCGCCAAGGAGCTGACGCTCGCGAAGCTGCTCTCGGACTACACACGCCAGAGCGCGCCCGCCAGGGGCAAGGGCCGCCTCGTCTTCGTGAACCTGCAGAAGCGACTGCTCTCGAGCGTCGAGGGCTTCTACCGGACGCTCCAGCTCCACGCGAAGAACGCTGCGTTCGAGCCAGACCCGACCGGATCAGACGACGACGAGTACGGCTTTGACGATGAAACCGATAAAACAGACGCCCCCGACACCCCCGAGCCGACCGCCGCCGGCCTGCTCGCCGAGATGCTCCGCCTCGCGGCCTCCACCCGCGCGCTCCCCGACGCGAAAGCCGCCCACCTCCTCTCCTGGATCCGCGAGAACCCCGACCGGCGCGTCATCGTCTTCACGGAGTACGGCGACACCAAGCGCTGGCTCCTCTCCCTCTTCCGCACCGCCCTTCGGGACGAGGACGCCGAGGTCGTCCTGGCCTTCCACGGCGGCATGTCCGACGAGCAGCGCGAGGACGTGCAGCGCCGCTTCAACTCCCCCCTGTCCGACGATCCCGTCCGCGTCCTCGTCGCGACGGACGCCGCCCGCGAGGGCCTCAACCTCCACGGCGCCTGCGCCGACCTCTTCCACTTCGACATCCCCTGGAACCCCGCGCGCATGGAGCAGCGCAACGGCCGGATCGACCGGACTCTCCAGCCGGCGAAGGTCGTGCACTGCCACTACTTCCTCTATCCGGCCCGCGCCGAGGACGCCGTCTTGCAAAAGCTCGTCGCCAAGATCGACGTCATCCGCCGCGAGCTCGGCTCCCTCGGCGCCGTCGTCTCGGGCCGCATCACCGACGCCCTCGCACGCGGCATCGACGCGGGGACCTCCGCCGCGCTCGACGAAGCCGAGAGCCTCGGCGGCCGCGCAGAGAGCGCCCGCGGCGAGCTCGAGTCACAGCGCCTCGACGCGGCGGTCACGGACGATCTCGAGGAGAACGACGCCATCCTGCAGAAGTCCATGACTTCGATGGACTTCGACCGCGCCTTCCTGCGCGACGCGATCGACGTCGGCCTCGATCTCGCCGGCCTCGCCCCGCTCGCCCTTCACCCGAAGAAGAAAGCCTCCTACCTCCTCCCGGACGG
>Ga0247727_10004754_pt1 | contig 28410 bp, 26 predicted proteins | sample WisWelCaveWW1625_FD_202498 | JGI IMG/M metagenome (GOLD analysis project Ga0247727, IMG submission 202498) | Biofilm microbial communities from Wishing Well Cave, Virginia, United States - WW16-25 | ecosystem: Environmental > Aquatic > Deep subsurface > Groundwater > Cave microbial mat | place...
ATTCTTTTGACGCTGACCGATCCGCTGGGGCTATCGTACGCGCAAATCGGACTCGTCGCGCTTGTATTTTCCGTGACGTCCTCGGTCAGTCAACCTTTTTTTGGCTGGCTCGGCGACCGGCGGCATCATCGCGCGCTGACCGTGCTTGGCGTCGCGGGTATCGCGTCCACGATGGGCGTGATGCGCTTTGCCGATCAGTTCGCGGCATTGGCGATGCTCGCGTCGCTTGCCGGTTTCGGCTCGGGCGCGTTTCATCCGCAAGGCGCGGTGCTTGCCTCGCGCGCGCCGGCGAAATGGCGCGGCAGTGCGATGTCCGTGTTTATGCTCGGTGGCAATACCGGTTTTGCCGTTGGACCTCTGTTAGGCACGGCGGCATTCGCGGTCGCGGGCGCGCATTTGCCGGAAACTTTTGTGGTGCTCGGATTATTGCAAGCCGCGCTGATTTTTTGGGTGATGGCGGGCGAGCCAGACGCGACGCCGGAAAAAGCGCGCGCGCCAAGCGCCGGCGTCACGCACGTCGCGGTCGGCGTGATCGTAACGCTCGCGCTCGTCATTCTTTTGCGCGCGTGGGTGACCCAAAGCGTCACGACTTTTATTCCGCAAGTGATTCGGGCGCAAGGGTTTTCGACGACGGATGCCGGCAACGTGCTCTTTAGCATTCTGTTGCCAGCCGCGCTAGGCGGGGTGATCGGCGGCGTGCTTTCCGACCGCGTCGGTCGCCGGCGCGTGCTGATCGTTTCGACCGCGTTGATCACGCCGGCGTTATGGGGCTTACTGCACGCCTCCGGAGTGAATCCATTATTTTTTAGCGCGTGGTTGGGAGTCGCGCTCGGCGCGTCATTGCCGGTAACGATCGTGATGGCGCAACAACTCATTCCGCGCGGATCGGGGATGATGTCGGGCGTGGTGTTGGGATTTACGTTCATCGCCGGCGCGATTGGCGTCGCGGTCAGCGGCATTCTTGCGGATCAAATCGGATTGATGCAAACGATGACCGTGAACGCGATCCTGCCGCTCGGCACGGCGGCGTTGGCATTTTTTCTGCCGGAAGAACAAAAAACCGCGCACTCATAGCCCAACCCCGCTATGTTGCCGCGCCAAATTCCGAATCCACTTTTTTGAAAACACGCGCCAAGACGCGAGGATGACTTTGCACACCTCGTCGCTGATCGTCAGCGCAAAGACCCAATAGACCGGCAAATCAAAAACAAACGCGCCGAGCGCGGCGGCGGGCAATCCGACGAGCCACAGCGTGCCGACATCAATCAACGCACTCGCGCGCGTGTCGCCTCCCGCGCGCAAAATGCCGACGATCAGCATCATATTTGCCACTTTGACGGACAACGCGAACGCCATAATGGTCAAGATATTTTGAGTGAATTGACGCGTCTGGCTGTCAATCTTGTAAAACCCCAGAGTTGTTTCGGCGCTAAAATAAATCGCGCCACCGATAAAGACGCCGACGACGAGAACCAGAATCATCAATCGCCGCGCGTAATCGAACGCTTTGTGCTCTTCCTCCGCGCCGATGCGATTGCCGATCAGCACCGCCGCAGAATTTGCCAAGCCGACAAATGGCACGAACGCCAGCATTTCAATCGTCGCCGCGATGCTCACTGCCGCGACGGATTCTGTGCCGATGCGCGCAAAAATAAGACTGTAAGTAGAAATGCCCACCGACCAGCCGATTTCGTTCAACGTGACCGGGATAATATTCTTGAGAATGCTTTTCAAAAACGCGAAATCAATTCGCGTTAGCTCGTGCCAGCTCGCGGCGGCAACCGAGCGCGTGGCATACGCGACGAAAAGCAAGAGCGCACCTTCCACAAAGCGCGCCAGCGTGGTGCCGATGGCACTGCCGCGTACGCCCAGCGCCGGCAAGCCCAATTCTCCAAAGATGAGCGCCCAGTTCAGCGCCGCGCCCAAGCAGAGCGCGAGAATGCTAACGGCGACCGGCAAGCGCACATTCCCCGTACTGCGAAGCGTGATGGCATAACTCGTACTGATCGCGATCGCGAAATAACTGAGACCGGTAATTCGCAAATACTCGCTCCCCAACGCGATCACGGCGGGATCGCGCGTATAAACGCCGAGTGCGAGTTCGGGAATTACGAGCGCGATGAACGAAAAAATCAGCGCGCCCAGCAGGTTCAGACCCAGACAAATGCCGAGAACGCGCCGAATGTTTTCAAGATCGTGCTTGCCCCAGAATTGCGCGATAAAGATCGCCGCACCGCTTCCTACGCCAAACAAAAGCAAATGGAGCAAAAACAAAATCTGATTGGCTAACCCCACTGCCGCCACCGATGTTTCACCCAACTGCCCAATCATCATGACACTGACGAGATTGAGCAAAGAGAAAACGAATTGTTGTAGCGATATCGGGAGCCACAGTCGAAAGAGCGCGGAGAAAAATTCTTTATCGTGGAAAAAATCTCGTAACATGATAATAGCCGGAGGACTTGGCAAACGCCGCATCACGCGCGTGTACGGTGTAACTCTAACTTTTCTTTCGCTCGCGCAATTTGCTCGCGTACCGCGTTTGGACCGGTGCCGCCAATAATTTCGCGCGAGGCAACCGACCGCGCGAAATCGAAAACCTGATGCACATCCGCGCCGAACTCGGGCGCGATTTTTTTGTACTCGTCCTCGCTCAACGCCGATAACGCGACGCCGCGCGCCTCTGCCATCTTCACTGCTTCGCCCACTTGGCGATGCGCGTCGCGGAACGGCACGCCGCGCCGCACGAGATAATCCGCGAGATCGGTCGCGAGCATTCCATCATCGAGTGCCGCGCGCATTTTAGCGCCATTAACGCGCATCGTACGAATCACGCCGGCGACAACTGGCAAAAGCATTTCCAGCGTATCCACTGCATCGAAGAGCGGCTCTTTGTCTTCCTGCAAATCTTTGTCGTACGAAGAGGGCAAGCCCTTGAGTAGAGTCAACAACGTCGTCAAATCGCCGATCAGCCGCGCGGATTTGCCGCGCGCGAGTTCCATTGCGTCCGGATTTTTCTTTTGCGGCATCAAGCTGGAGCCGGTCGAGTAGGCGTCATCCATCGAGATGAAACCAAATTCGGCGGACGAATACAAAACCAAATCTTCGCCGAGCCGCGAGAGATGCACGCCAAGCAGTGCCGCGCAAAATAAATACTCCGCGATGAAATCGCGGTCGCTCACCGCGTCGATGCTGTTCTCGCTGACGCGCGCAAAGCCCAACTCGCGCGCGAGAAATTCGCGATCAATCCCCAGCGCGTTCCCCGCCAGCGCGCCCGCGCCGAGCGGCAAAACCGATGCGCGTTGCGCGCACGCGGCAAAGCGTTCCGCGTCGCGTTCGAGCATCCAGAAAAAAGACATCAGCCAATGCGAAAACAAAATCGGTTGGGCGCGTTGGAGATGGGTGTAGCCGGGCATTAGCGCGTCGAGATGCGTTTCGGATTTCTCGATGATGGCGCGTTGGAGATTGGAGATTAGAGATTGGAGACTGAAAGTCCCTTTGGGATTGGAGATTGCGTCGAATGTAAAGAGGCGCGTATCGGTCGCGACTTGGTCGTTGCGACTGCGCCCGGTGTGCAATTTCCCGGCAACCGCGCCGACGAATTCACCCAATCGTCGCTCAACGGCGGTGTGAATGTCTTCATCAGTCAGCTTTGCCTCGAAAGTTTGCGCGTCAAATTCTGCCTTCACGCGCGTCAGCCCGTCAATCAACGTGTCGCGTTCTGCGTCGCTGATAATTTTCGCGCGCGCGAGCGCCTTGGCGTACGCGATACTTCCGCGAATATCCGCGTCATACAGCCGCCAATCGAAAGAAAATGACGCGTTCATACGCGCGAACGCGTCGTCAATCGGTTCGGAAAATCTGCCGCCCCACATTACTCCTCCAGAACCCCAAATTCTGAATTCTAAATTCAAAATTCGGCTTGAGCGGAATTTAGAATTTAGAATTCAGAATTATGTGCGATACTTGCCGTTGATGGTGATGTAGTCGTGTGAGAGGTCACACGTCCACACTGTCGTCGTTGCGTTGCCCATTCCGAGATCAAGCCGGATGAAAACTTCTGCGCCGGCAATCGCGGCAGTCGCGTCCGCATCATCGTATTGTGTCGGCGTGCCGTTCTTGAAAACATTCACCTCGCCGAACCACAGCGACATTTTTTCTGGCAGAACGTCCACGCCGGCATAGCCCGCCGCGCAAACAACGCGTCCCCAATTTGCGTCTGCACCATAGATCGCGGTCTTGCACAGCGGCGAATTCGCGATGCTCTTCGCAACGCGCGCGGCGTCCGCTTCATCGGGCGCGCCGCTCACAACGATCTCAATAAATTTCGTCGCGCCTTCGCCGTCGCGCGCGACTTGCTTGGCGAGCGCAGTTGCAACTTGCGTCAATGCTTTTGTAAACCCCTCAATCTCTTTTTCTTTTATTTCATATCCCGACGCGCCATTTGCTAAAACCAAAAGCGTATCGTTCGTACTCATATCGCCTTCGACGCTAACTCGATTAAAACTTTTTGCAACCGCGGCGCGCAATGCCTGATCGAGCAACGCCGGTGAAATTTTCGCGTCGGTGGTGATGACCGAGAGCAGGGTCGCCATATTCGGATGAATCATCCCCGCGCCTTTTGCCATGCCGCCGATTGCGAATTGCGAATTATGAATTGTGAATTGCTTCTGCCGCGTGTCGGTTGTCATGATGGCTTTGGACGCGTCGTCGCCGCCGTCGTACGATAAAGTTTTCGCGGCTAGCGCGATTCCTCCGCGTACTTTCTCCACGTCCAGCCGCACGCCGATCACGCCGGTCGAAAGCACCAGCACTTGCTCCGCGCGACAGCCGACTTGCTTTGCCACTTCATCCGCCGTCGCGCGCGTGTCAGCAAGTCCCGCATCGCCGGTGCACGCGTTCGCACAGCCGCTGTTCGCGACGACGGCGCGGAGCGCGCCGGAATTTTTCGCAAGCACTTGCTTATCGAATTGCACCGGCGCGGCTTGAACGCGGTTGGTCGTAAAAACGCCGGCGCACGCGCAATCGTCGTCGCTCACGAGGAGCGCGAGATCGAGCGCGTTATTTTTTTTCAGTCCGCACGCGACGCCGGTCGCTTTGAAACCTTTTGCCGCCGTGATGCCGATGTTTTGTTGTGACATTTGTTTTCCTCGATGCAAGCAAAGGAGCAAGGGTGCAGAGGGGCTGGGGAAATTTTTCTCCCGTGCTCCCTGCACCCATGCCGCATTTTAGTCGCGTTTGAATTTCGAATAATCCGGCGCGGCGTACGCGCTCTTGCCATGCCGTTCCACATCGAGCAGTGCGCGCACTTTGAGCGGCAAGCCGAACAGCCGGATAAATCCCTCCGCATCTTTTTGATTGTAAACGTCTTCCTGCCCAAACGTCGCGTAATCCTCGCGGTACAAACTGTACGGCGATGTGCGTCCGACCAATATCACATTCCCTTTGTACAATTTCAGCCGCGCGATCCCGCTCACATTTTTTTGCGTCTCGCGCACAAAGGCGTCCAGCGCTTCTTTGAGCGGCGTGAACCATTGCCCGTTGTAAACGAGGTCGGCATAGCGCAGTGCGATCTGTTGTTTGTAATGCAAGGTTTCGCGGTCAAGGCAAATTTGTTCAAGCGCGTCGTGCGCTTCCGCCAGAATCGTGCCGCCGGGCGTTTCGTAGACGCCGTGCGATTTCATTCCGACCAAACGATTCTCGACCAAATCAATTCTGCCAACGCCATGCTTCGCGCCGAGCTGATTCAGCGTCGTCAACAATTCGATCGGACCCATTGCGTTGCCGTTGATTTTCCGCGGCGCGCCTTTATCAAATTCAATCTCGATGTACTCGGGTTCGTCCGGGGCTTGCTCCGGCGCGACGGTGAGTTGATACATCGCGGCTTCCGGTTCTTTCCAAGGATTTTCGAGAATGCCGCCTTCGTGCGAGAGGTGAAAAATATTCCAGTCGCGCGAGTAAATGGATTTCGTCGTCGCGGTGACGGGGACGTTATATTCCACGGCGTAATCCAGCGCGTCCTGACGCGAGCGAATGTTCCATTCGCGCCACGGCGCGATCACTTTTAATTTTGGATTCAATGCTTGATACGTCAACTCGAATCGCACTTGATCGTTGCCTTTGCCGGTGCAACCATGCGCGACGGCATCCGCGCCTTCGGCATCGGCAACCATCACTTGCGCTTTCGCGATGAGCGGCCGCGCGAATGAAGTGCCGAGCAAATATTTTCGTTCGTACACCGCGCCGGCTTGAATCGTCGGATAAATGTAATCGCTGATAAATTCCTCGCGCAAATCTTGCACGATGCACTTGCTCGCGCCGCTGGCGACCGCTTTTTTCTCGACGCCGGACAAATCATCGCCTTGCCCGATATTGGCGCAGACGCAGATCACTTCGCAATCGTAATTATTTTTCAGCCACGGCACGATGACGGACGTATCGAGTCCGCCGGAATAGGCGAGGACGACTTTACCGACTTTTTGTTTTGGCATTTCAAATTCCTTGTACCGCGAAGACGCGAAGAGCGAGAAGAACCAGAAATTTTTTCCTTTGCGTCCTTTGCGTCTTTGCGGTGAGATTTTCTATTTCAATTTCATCACCACTGCCGTCTCATCGCAATTGAATCGCACCGGACACACAACGCAATCACGCCAGACTTTTTCCGGAAAATTTTCCTTGTCCGTTACCGCGAACCCCAGCCGCTCGAAAAAATTCACCGCGCGCGTCAAGCCGAACACGGTCGGGATGCCGCGCGCGCGCGCTTCTTCGATCAATGCCTGCACGATCCGCGCGCCGACGCCAAATTTCCGATACTCCGGCGCGACGACGAGCGAACGCACCTCTGCCAGCACCGCGCTCATTTCTAACAAAGAGCCAATGCCGATGATCCTGAGCGAAGTCGAAGGAGCCGCATCTTCTTCGGCGACGACCCAATCCCGAATGCTCGCGCGAATCGCTTCGGGCGCGCGCGGCAAGAGTTGTCCTTCCGCGACGCCGAGATCAACGAGCGCGGAAATTTGTTCCGCGTCGGCGAGTGTTGCTGTGCGGATGGTTATCGTTACAGCGGATACGGAGGGAAATTCAATTCTTTGTTTGAGCATTCTTTGCTTTGCGTTCTTCGCGTCTTTGTGAAGTTTTCATAACTCTGAAAGAATTTTTCCAAACTTCTCCGCTATTTCATCCACGTGCTTTTTCTCCAGTATCAGCGGCGGCACAAAGCGCACGGTTTTTTCGCGCGCGGTGATGAGCAGTAACCCGTTGGCGTATCCTTTTTCCAAAACCGGTTTTGCGTCCATATCCAATTCAACGCCGATCATCAGCCCGCGCCCGCGCACCTGTTTGATGTGCGGCGAATTAATTTCGCTCAGCCGCTCCATCAAGTACGCGCCGCTCTCGCGCACGTGAGCCAAAAACTTTTCATCGCTGATATGATTAAATACTTTGAGCGCGACCGCTGTCGCGAACGGATTGCCGCCAAAGGTCGTGCCGTGCTCGCCGGGATGCAGCGCGGACGCGACGGCTTCGGTCACGAGCGTCGCGCCAATCGGGATGCCGCCGGCGAGCGGCTTGGCAAGCGTCATCATGTCCGGCGCGACACCGGAATTTTCATAGCCCCACAATTTGCCGGTGCGCCCCATGCCGCATTGAATTTCATCGAAAATCAACAATGCGCCGCGTTCATCGCACAACGCGCGCAAGCCGCGCAAAAATTCATTCGTCGCCGGATAAACGCCGCCTTCGCCCTGCACCGGCTCGACGATCATCGCCGCGACCTCGCTGGTCAGCGCCGCGCGCGCGGCGTCGAGGTCGTTGAACGGCACCATCGTCACGCCCGGCATCAGCGGACGAAACGGCGCTTGATATTTTTCCGAATCGGTCAGCGCGAGACTGCCCATCGTGCGTCCGTGAAAACTGCCGTGAAACGCGATAAAGTTCGTGCGATTCGCCGCGCCGCGCTCTTTGTGATACTTGCGCGCGAATTTGATCGCGGCTTCGTTGGCTTCCGTGCCGGTGTTTGCAAAGAAAACGCGATCGGCAAATGATTTCTCGACCAACGCCTTTGCGAGCTCAACTTGCGGCGCGGAGAAAAATAAGTTCGAGGTATGAATCAAACCTTTCGCCGCGTCTTGAATCGCCTGAATTGTTAGTGGATCGCCATAGCCGAGCGCGTTCACCGCGATGCCCGCCGCGCAGTCGAGATATTTTTTTCCGTCGGCGTCGTACACGTACACGCCCTCGCCGCGCGTCAGCACAAACGGCGGGCGCGCGTACGTGGGGACGAGATATTTTTTTTCAGCGTCAATGATTTCGTTTGGACTCATGTCAACTCCATTGAAGGTGGTTAGTTTGTTGGATGGTTAGTTTGTTTGCGCGCCTAACAACCGAACTACCAAACCACCCAACTATCTCGCGCTGAACATCGTTCCGCTTCCATTCAACAGCCCTTCTAAATTTGTAATCCTTGCCGCCTTCGCGCCATTCGTAACCGCCTCGACCGCCGCGCGCACTTTGGGAACCATTCCGCCGAAAATCACGCGTGACTTGATTAATTCTTCGGCTTCGCGCGCGGTCAGCGACGGAATCACGCGCTCGTTTTGTAAAATGCCGGCGACGTTGGTGACGAATACGACGGCGTCCGCATTGAGCGCGCCGGCAATCGCGCACGCGACCGAATCCGCGTTCACGTTGTACGCGCCGTCAGCGCCGAGCGAAATCGGCGACACGACCGGCACGATTTGTTTCTCGATGAATTCGCGCAATACTTGTCCGCGCACGCTAACGATTTTGCCGACGCGCCCGAGATCGCCGCCGGGGTGTTGCATTTTCTCAACGCGCACCAGCGCGCGATCCACGCCGCTCAAACCCAGCGCGTCTGCGCCGGCGTTGATCAGCGCGGCGACGATGCGTTTGTTCACGCGTCCGCTCAAAACCATTTCGGCAATCGCGAGCGAAGCGTCATCAGTGACGCGCAAGCCCTCGACAAAACGCGGCGTCAAGCCGAATTTTATTTGCAAATCCGCGATCTCTTTCCCGCCGCCATGCACAATGACCGGCGGCTCTGGCATCGCCGCCACTGCGCGCGCAAACCCGGCGAGAAAATTCGTATCGTCTATATCGTTGCCGCCGACCTTCAAGATCAACATTCCACTCATTCCAAAAAATCTATTCGGACGCGGATGCACGCGGACAAACGCGGATATTTCTTTTCTTTTATCCGCGTACATCCGCGTTAATCCGCGTCCTAAATTAGCCCTGTCGTTTCCTCCACGCCAAACATCACATTCATATTTTGCGCCGCTTGCCCCGACGCGCCTTTCACTAAATTATCAATGCTCGAACAAATAATTACCTGCCCCGCGTCCGCGACGTGATGAATTGAAAGCGTGCAATAGTTGGCATAGTTGCTGTGCGTTAGCGATGCCATTTGCCCGCTGGGCAGAATGCGGACGAACGGCTCGGCGTGATAGGTTTCTGTGTAGAGGTCGCGCAGCGATTTATCGTTCCAGCCGTTGTGGAGGCGAATGTACATCGTCGAGAGAATGCCGCGATTCACCGGCAAATAGTGCGGCGAGAAAATCAAATTTGTTTTCGGCGCAATCGCTTGCAACTCTTGCTCCATCTCCGGCAAATGCCGATGCGCGCGTCCGATATTATACGCTTTGAAATCTTCATTGATCTCTACAAATGAAGTTGTCAAAGAGGGCTTGCGCCCCGCGCCGGAAATGCCGGATTTGGCATCCACAATGATGGTGCCCTCGCTCGCGCCGGCGCGCAGGATCGGGGCGAGACCGAGAACGACCCCGGTCGGATAACAGCCGGGATTCGCGACGAGTTGCGCGTCCTTGATTTTCGCGCGATGCAGTTCCGGCAAGCCGTACACTGCCTGCGGCAACAATTCCGGCGCGTGGTGCGCGCCGTACCATTTTTCGTACGTCACCGCGTCGCGCAAACGAAAATCGGCGGAGAAATCAATCACGCGTTTGCCGGCATTCAACGCACGTTTCGCAAAATCTGCCGCGACGCCGTGCGGCAACGCGAGAAACGCGATGTCAATCGAATCGAGCGGCGCGGCATCGTGCGCGATGAGGGGCAGGTCGTAATGGCAGGGGAATGCGTCGGAAAGTTTTTTCCCGACGTACGTATCGGAGGTCGCGAAAATAATTTGCGCCTGCGGATGCCGCGCGAGAATTTTGATCAGCTCGATGCCGGCGTAACCGGTCGCGCCAAAAATGCCGATGCGAAGCATACGAGTCTCCCCAGACCTCGAAGGTTTCCAAAACCTTTGAGGTCTGAATCGAAAACAAAAAACCCAAACCAAAAAATCTTGATCTGGGTTTGCCAAAAGCGTCGCGTGAAAAAATTAAAGCGATTAACGGGAAACGGCAAATACGCCAGACCAATCGGTTGGCGTACGACGCGGGCGAAGGGCAACAAAACTGTTCGCGTTTTTCATTTGCGTTTCTTTAATCTCGCACGCTATATAACACACTTGACGAGTGATGTCAACTTATTCACGCCTCTCCCTTTATCTCGCTTTCCATCCGCGCGAAAAATTTTTCCATAAACGCGTGCCGCTCTACCGCGATTTCGCGCGCGGGCGCGGTGTGCAAACGTTCTTTCACTTTGCTTAGTTTGACTGTGAATTCAGCGAACGCGCTGTGATTGGAATGGTGCTGATCGCGTGTCGCGACGGCGTCTGGCGCGACCTCGCTCCATAGCCGTTGATTCAACGCGCCCGAAACCGCGAACGCGCGCGCGATGCCGATCGCGCCGATCGAATCAAGCTTGTCCGCGTCAAACACAATTTTCGCTTCGAGCGTTTGCGGCGGGGTGGTGCCGCGAAAGCGATGCGCCGCGATGCAATGCGCGACGGCGTCGGCTTTTTCGCGCGGCGCGCCGCGCGCGATTAAAATGTTGCGCGCGCGGTCGGCGGCGAGTTGCGCATGGTCGAGCGTCGCCGCATGGTTGCCGGCATCTTCATCCGCGCGCGCAACGTCGTGAAGCAAAACCGCCGCCCGGACGATTTCAATATCCGCGCCTTCCGCGCGCGCAATCCGCTCGGCGAGCGCGAGCACGCGCAAGATGTGATCGAAATCGTGCGCGCTCTCCGCGCCGGCATAGTAGGGCTGGGCGGTATCCATCGTCATCATTCGAGTTTGAATCTCCTTTTGGAAATGCTATAATGCGGACGGAATTTTCGATTTTCGATTACCGATTTGCGATCGAGTCGTCAATCGAAAAACCTGTCCTGAGCGAAACGAAGGATCGTAAATCGAAAATATGGATCGTGAACGACTCTTTGCCATTGTGACCGGACTCGTGCAGGGTGTCAACTTTCGCGCGTTCATTCGGCGTCGCGCGCTAGAGTTGGAATTGAGCGGATATGTTCGGAACCGCGCGGATGGCGCGGTCGAAATTATTTCGGAAGGCTCGCGCGGGCAATTGGATCGTTTGGCGGATGCCGCGCGGCGCGGTTCGCCGGCGGCGCGGGTTGAGAATGTTGAGACGGATTGGAGCGCGGCGACCGGCGAATTTACGCGTTTTGAAATTCGATTTTGAGGGCGACCACAAGGATCGCCCCGACAAGTATAATGATGAATAAATATCCTGAACGCGCCGCTTGGCTTGTGTTGTGGGGTTCGTTTGCGGTTTTTTTGCTCCTCTGCTTTTCCATTCCGCTTGTGGGCCGGCAATATTTTCTTTATTCAACCGCCGCCAAGCCCGCGCTGTTAGAAGTGATCGGCGGAACGGTGCGCGTGAATGAACGCGGCGGCGCCGCGCCGTTTGCCGTGACCAAAACAAAAGAAGTGAACGAAGGGACGATCATCGAGACGGACGAAAATTCGCGCGCCATTCTCTCGTTTCTCGACGGGAGCACCGCGACACTTTTTCCGCGCACGCAGATTCAACTGCGCGAGATGCGCGAGTCGGCGTTTTCATTTGGACAAGCGCCGGTGACGCTCGCGCTCGAACAAACGCGCGGGCGCATTCGCATCGGCGCGGCGTTATTGACCGGTAATGCGCGCGCGCGCAATTTTCAAATCATCACGCCGCATCTCGCCGCGCTGCTCGCCGAAGGCAGTTACGCGATAGATGTCAGCGCCGACGCGTCGCAGATTACCGTGCGGGATGGCAAAGCGGTCGTGGACGCGCAGGAGCGAAGCGTAACGCTCGCGCGCTCGCAACGCACGGTCGTGCGCGCGGGCGAAGCGCCCTTGCCGCCGCTGCCCGCCGCGCTCGATTTGATGATCAACGGCGATTTCAAAGACCCGTTGGCGCGCGGCTGGTCATTCTGGCGCGAGCCGCCGCGCGATCCGAATTTGCAAAACGGCTTGATCGAAGTGGTGCCGGTCGTCAATCGCACCGCGTTTCATATATTGCGCGTCGGCTCGAACCAATCCTCTGCGATTACCGGCATCATTCAACAAATCAATCGCGAAGTATCGGATTTCCGGACGATTCGTCTCACCGCGGACGTGCGCGTGCATTCGCAAAATCTTTCCGGCGGCGGGGTTCTGAGCACGGAATATCCGCTCATTCTGCGGCTGAAATATCGCGATGTGAATGGCAGTGAAGCGGAATGGGTGCACGGTTTTTACATTCAAAACGTCAACAAAAATCCGACGAATAACGCCGAATTAATCTTGCCGGATGTTTGGATTCCGTACGAATCCGGCAATTTGTTTGAAACGCTTGATCCGAAACCGTTCACGATCACGCAATTGATTATCTACGCGTCGGGGTGGGATTACGACGCGAATATTTCGTCGGTACGCTTGATTGTTGAATGAGGGCGCGTAGAGACGCCCCGCCGGGGCGTCTACGCGCCCTTACGAAAATCCCAACCCGCGTTCTTTCAAGCTCACGTACTTTTCCCCCGCGCCGATCACGATGTGATCCAGCACTTCAATATCCAAAATTTTGCCGGCTTGCACGATCTCGCGCGTGACGGCGATATCTTCCGGTGACGGCGTCGGATCGCCGGACGGATGATTGTGCGCGATGATCATCGCCGCGCAATTATGCCGCACGGCTTCGCGAAAAAGTTCGGTGATGCGAATGACGGTCGTGTGCAGAGAGCCGCGATAAATCGTCGGCGTCGCCAGCACGCGATTTTTCGTGTCGAGCAAAACGGTGCGCATCATTTCCTGTTCCGCCACGCGCAAATCCGCGAACAAATTTGCGGCATCCCCCGGCGATTTGACGATCAGCCGATCCTCCGGATTCGCGGCAAGCATCCGCCGCCCTAACTCAACCGCCGCCGCGATCTCGATGGCTTTGACCGCGCCCATCCCTTTGATTTTTTCGAGTTCGCTGAAATGTTGGCGCGCCAATTCGCCCAGCCCGCCAAATGTGCTCAACAAGCGTTCGGCGAGATGCAAAACATTTTCGCCGCGCGTGCCGGTGCGGAGAATGATCGCGATCAATTCCTCATTCTTGAGCACGCCCGCGCCGTGCGCGCGCAACCGTTCGCGCGGCAATTGGCTCTTGTCAACCGTCGTGAGCAAGTATTCGACATGCGGTGTAGGCGAATCGGATGGATGCGGCATTGAATCCTCCTGTTATTCTAGACCCGAAGGATTTCCAAAAAACCCTTCGTGTCTTGGATTCTAGCATAAAGCGAATGAATTGGAAATCGGCGCGCGTTACGCGCAGACCGGCGAGGTTTTCAAAACCTCGCCGGTCTGCGAACCAATTGCTTTTTCCCCAACCGGGTGTAAAATGCCGAAAATAAATCAAAAAGTGAGTTGGCGTTATGGCATTTCTCTCTGAGCTTTTGCATCGCGACGTGCGCGATCACAAAAATTCGTTCATCGGCAAATTGCGCGATGTGCTGATCGTGCCGGGCAACGGCAACGGCGAAAAAAGCGAGCCGTATCCGCGCGTCGTCGCGCTCGCCGTCCATCAGCGCGGGCACGCCGAGCCGTTGCTGATCCCGTGGGAAGGGACCGAAGACCTCGCCGGCAACAAAATTATTTTGCAAAAGCCGACGCAGACGGCGTTTCAAGCGCACGGCAACGCGATTTGGCTTGCGCGCGACGTGATGGACAAGCAAGTGATTGACACGAACGATCATCGCCTCGTGCGCGTCAATGATTTGGAATTAGGCAAGGTCGGCACGGATTATCGTCTGATCAATATTGATATTGGCGGGCGCGGCTTGTTGCGGCGCTTGGGGCTGGAAGATTTCGCGGAGAGCATCGCGGACAGGCTCGCGCGCGCGATTCCGAATCGAATGGTCGCGTGGAACGATTTGGATTTTCTGCCGAGCGGCAGTTTGCGTGTGCAAGTCGCGCGCGAACATCTTAGTGAATTGCATCCGGCGGACATCGCCGAAATTTTGGAAGACGTGGGTCCCAGCGTCGGCGCGGAATTGATCCGGCATTTTGCGGATGAAAAACTCGCAGACACGTTGGAAGAATTGGAGCCGGATTTTCAGGCGCAGGTCTTGGAAAAATTTACGCACGAGCGCGCGGCGGATATCGTGGAAGAGATGGAGCCGGATGAAGCGGCAGATTTGTTGAACAAACTCGACCCGGAACGCGCGGCGGAGATCGTGCAGAGGATGGAGCCGGAGGAAATGGCGGAGGTGCAAGCATTGTTGCCGCACCACGCCGACACCGCGGGTGGAATGATGACGCCAAGTTTTTTGAGCGTTTCGCCGGGCATCACGTGCGGCGACGCAATGACGCAATTGCGCGCTCAGCCGGACGCGCGTGACGCCCAAGTGACCTATTACGTGTACGTCACCGACGCGAACCATAGACTTGCCGGCGTTTTCTCCTTGAGCGATTTGGTTTTTGCCGATCCCGCGACGCCGCTCGAGGACATTATGCATCGCCGCCCCAAGCGCGTGCAAGTCAACAGCTCGCGCGATCAAGTGCTGGAAAAAATCGCGAAATATAATTTGCTCGCTGTGCCGGTCGTGGATTGGCGCGGCGCGCTCAAGGGGGTCGTGACCGCCGACGACGCGCTCGAAGAAATTTTGCCTGCCGATCTCAAAATCCGTCTGCCCCGAATTTTCCGATGAAAACCGCGTTTCGGTTCACACGCCGACCGTATCGGCGCTTCGCCATGTTTTTTGCGATGCTGGGTCCCGGCGTCGTCTCCGCGCTCGCCGGCGACGACGCCGGCGGAATTGCAATGTATTCGATTGTGGGCGCGCGGTACGGCTATCAACTATTGTGGACGATGGTGATTATCACGATTTTGCTCGCGGTCGTGCAAGAGATGACACTGCGACTGTCCGTCGTGACCGGCAAAGGGCTGAGCGATTTGATTCGCGAAGAATTTGGCGTCAAGGCAACCGCGGTCGCGATGCTGACGCTCTTGGTCGCGAACACGGCGGTAACGATCAGCGAATTCGTCGGCATCGCCGCCGCCGGTGAATTGCTGGGCGTGTCGCGCTGGGTTGCGGTGCCGCTGTCCGCGCTGTTGGTCTGGTTTATCGTCGTGCGCGGCAATTACAAACGCGCCGAGCGAATTTTTCTTGCGCTCGGATTTGTTTTGTTCGCCTATGTTTTTTCCGCGTTCGTCGTCCAGCCGAATTGGGGCGAGGTGGCGCGCGGCACGCTCGTGCCTTCCTTGCAATTCGATTCTAAATTTCTGCTCGTGCTGATCGCGCTCATCGGCACGACGATTAGCCCGTATATGCAATTCACGCTCTCCGCGGCGATTGTGGACAAAGGCGTCGCGCCGAGCGCGTATCGAAATGCGCTCATCGAAACTCTGCTCGGCGTGATCTTGTCGTGCGCGTTCGCGTATTTCATCATCGTCGCGACCGGCGCGACGCTCCACGCGCGCGGCATTTATGAAATCGAAAGCGCGGAGCAAGCCGCGCTCGCGCTCGCGCCGATTGGCGGCGCGCTCGCGGAATTTTTGTTTGCGATTGGCTTGCTGGGCGCGTCGCTCCTTGCCGCGTCCATTCTGCCGCTGTCCACGACGTTCGCGATTTGTCAGGCATTTGGCTGGGAGCGCGGCCTCAATCAATCGTGGGAGGACGCGCCAATTTTTTACGGCATCTATACCGCGCTGATTGTCATCGGCGCGTTGATCGCGCTGATTCCGGGCGTGCCGCTCTTTTTGATTTTTTTGCTCGTCTATGATTTGAATGGCATCCTCTTGCCCATCTTGCTGATTATGATGTTGCGGCTCGCGAATGATAAACGCCTGCTCGGCGCGCGCGTAAACGGTCGGCTTGCGAATTTTCTAGGTGGGAGCACCGCGGTTATTTTGATCGTGCTGACGGTGATGCTCGTCGTGAGTCCTTGGGTGAACTTCTAATTCACCTTAAGCACCCACTTGTCACCCTGAGCGTAGCGAAGGGTCTTGTTGCTCTAATTGCCGCCAGATTTCACTTGGAAAAACAAGATTCTTCACTTCGTTCAGAATGACATTGCGTAACGTGAACTTCTAAATAGTTCATCCGCTCGATCTGGCAAAGTCTGATTCCGCTATCCCATCCCGCCACCCTCGTTCAGTCAAGGGCTACGATTCTGCCGACCGACGCCGTCGTTACTGCCAAACTGTGAGCGCGAAAATTTCAAAAATCAAAAGGGTCTTGTAAAGACCTATAGATTGTGCTATACTCCCGTCAATTTGACGAGCCAATGCATTTTGGGCGGAGGAGGTGACACTGCTCCGGCAACATGTTTTTGAAAACCTTTACGGATGGCTGAATGGTTCGATGGACGAACGCAAAACTTTTCCTCACGGAGGCTCAAATGAGTGACCTGCTTGACCTTTTGATGACGGTAGGCTCCCCGATGCTCTTGGCGATGGGCAAGAAGAAGGCGGCAAAGAAAACTAAAGCCAAAGCCAAACCCAAGAAAAAAGCCGCGAAGAAGAAACCCGCGAAGAAGAAAGCCGCGCCGAAGAGAAAACTGGCTCCCAAGCCGATGATGCCCGCGGCCGCGCCGAGGATGCCGTCGCCGCCCCCGGCTTCGTTGCCCACGCCGTCTGCACCCCCACCTCCGCCTCCACCTTCGACGCCCACATCATGGGGCTCGTAAGCGGAGTGGTTGAATGTCTATGATTCTGGAACGGCTGATCGGCGCGGCGACTCCGCTCTTGACAGCGGTTACCGGAAAAAAGAAAGCCAACCGCCCCAAGCGCGTGGTTAGCAAATCGTCGCGTGCCGCAGTCCCTCGCCGCAAACCCGTAAAAGCCAAGCCAATGGTGCGGCGGCCGGTGTGGCACAAGAAATTGCCGGTCATCAAACTGCCAGTAAAATCAGTTCAAGCGACGGAATCTGCCGCGCTCTACGTCGTTCCACCGGGCGGCCGCGCCATTTTGATTTCCCCCGAAAATGGCAAATATGTGGATACGCTCAACCCGTCCTTCCGCTGGCTCTCGGTCGGTGGCGCGACGCGGTACGAGATTGGTTGGGGCGAGGAAAATCACGAGAAGGACAGCTTTTTGCTGATTTCAATTTCCACCGAAGCGGCTGTGCCGATCGAAAAACCCTTGCGCGTTGGGGTTGCATATCAGTGGCGTGTGCGCGGTGGAAATGAAGCGGGTTGGGGTCCCTGGTCGCCGCCGTCGTTGTTTCGCGTTGTGCCCGAAGCGCTCCCCAATTGATTCGATCCCGCGCGCAGTCAAACCCGCAAGGCGCGCAATTCGCGCGCTTTGCGATTATATAGTTTCCATTCGAAAAGAGTGTTTCACGTAGTCTAGCCCCTTGTGGGCGTTCGTGGATTCGCAGTGCGGACGCGCACGAGGCGCTATGCTACGAGGTTTTCGGATGGGAACTAAATAGTGTTCGACGAATTGGGTTTATCCCAATTCTCAAAAAAGAGGAGGAAAGAATGTTCCCAAGATTTCGAATTTCCGGCATTCGGATGTTGAAAGTATTTTCAATGTTCGTCGCGTTGGTCGCGCTCGTGCAATGCGCGCCCGCGCCGACCGCAACACCTGCGCCTGCCGCGCCCACGAGCCCGCCGGCGGCGCCGGTTCCGCCGCCCGCTCCCAGCGCGACCTCCGGTCCCACGCGTGGCGGCAAAGTAACGATGGCGATGTGGCAATCGCCGGTCACCTTGAATGGTATGCTCGGTACGCAAACCGTGACGGGCGAAGTGCGCGTTTTTGTCGTTGAAGGAATGACTGGCGTTGCGGCGGATGGCGCGCGTTATCCGATGTTGGCGAAAGAAGTGCCAACCGTTCAAAATGGCGGCGTCAGCGCGGATGGCAAGACGATCACCTACAATCTCAAAGAAGGTGTTCTCTGGTCCGACGGCAAACCGCTGACTTGCGATGATTTCAATTGGCTGTGGCAAGCGCGTCTCGCGCCCGGCGTTGGTGTCGTGTCCAAGACCGGCTATGAAGATATCGAAGCCGTCGAATGCCCGTCGCCGACCAAAGTCGTCGTCAAGTACAAAACATTTTACGCGCCTTATCTCTCGCTATTCAACGAGTCCTTGCCCAAGCACGCGTCGGGCGACCTGAAAGATATGGCGAAATGGGAATATAATCGCAAGCCGCTCGGCACCGGTCCGTTCAAGATTGACGAATGGGTTACCGATTCCCATGTCACGCTCTCGCGGAATGCGAATTATCGCGAGAAAGATAAACCCTATCTCGATCAAGTCGTGATTCGTATCGTGCCATCCAGCGAAGTCGCGGTTCAATTACTGCAGAGCGGCGAAATTGATATCATGTGGAACAACACCGAAGCCGAGTTGCCGCTCTTGGAAAAAATGCAAGGCGTGAAAGTATCGCAGCCGTTGCAAATCGGCGGCGAGCGAATGTTCCTCAATATGGCGGAGAACAAAGACCCGTCCGATCCGAAGAAACCGCATCTCATTCTTAGTGATGTACGCGTCCGCCAAGCGATAGAGTTTGGTATGAACAAACAGCGCATCATTGACAAATTACTGTTTGGCAAAGCCAAACCCGGCTCAAGCGAATTGAACGCCGGCTTTTTCGATTGCAAAGCCACCCCGCGCGCGTACGATGTGGAAAAAGCCAAGACCTTGTTGACCCAAGCCGGCTGGACGCCCGGCGCAGATGGCATTCGCGTTTCAAAAGGCGCGCAGGTGGCGCCGGATGGCACGCGCTTGCGTCTGAAATACTCGACGACCTCTGGCAACAAACTGCGCGAGGACTCGCAGGTTTTGACCGTCGAAGATATGAAAGCGATCGGAGTTGAATTGTTCATCGAAAATGCGCCGTCGGCCGTTGTCATTGGTACGTGGGATGGCAATTCGCCGCGTCGCCGCGGCAATTTCGACATCATCCAGTACTCGTCGAATGCCGGCGTAGACGCGCACAGTCAGATGGTCAACTTGTGGGCATCATCGCAAATTCCGACCGTGGACAATAAGGGCGGGACCAATTACTCGCGCTTTTCCGATCCCAAAGCCGACGAGATTTTGAAGCAAGCCGCTAGCGAACCGGATACCAACAAGCGCAAGACACTTTACTGCCAGCTCACGCAAATGACATTTGATCAGGCAAATATGATTTACCTGTATCAGCGTTTTGACATTGACGCGTACCGCGACCGACTGCAGGGCTGGGTTGAGAATTCGTGGGACAATAACGGTTGGAACGCCGCGAGTTGGTGGATGAAAAAAACAACACCGTAGCCGCTCGAAATAGCGAATCTTAGACCTTCGAGGTTTTCGGAAACCTCGAAGGTCTAACCTCTGCCATGACCAAATATTTTCTGCGTCGCACCTTGCAAGCGATTCCGCTTTTGCTTCTCATTAGCATCGCCGTGTTCACGCTGATGCAGTTGATTCCCGGCGGTCCGCTCACCGCGTACGAGAATAATCCCAATATCTCTGCGGATGATCTGGCGCGCTTGCAAGAAGAGTTGGGCTTGAATGTCCACAAGCACATCCAGTACTGGAATTGGGTCACCGCAATTTTGCGCGGCGACCTCGGCACGTCTATCGTTACAAAACTCCCGGTTCGGGATGAGATTCTGGGACGTCTGGGCAACACACTTTATCTTTCCTTCGTCGCGTTCTTTGGCGCGCTCCTCATTTCAATTCCCATCGGGATCATTTCGGCGACGCGCCAGTATTCGTGGTTCGATCACCTGATGACAACCGTTGCCTTCATCGGGCAGTCTATGCCGGTCTTTTGGTTTGGTCTCATCCTCATTATCATTTTCCATACGACGATCAAGAATCCATTCACCGGCGGACCGCTCTTTCCCGGCGGCGGAATGTTCACCATCGGCGCGCCGTTCGCGCTTGACGATCGCCTTCGCCATCTGATTCTGCCGGCGAGTGTGCTGATCTTTTTCAGTCTGGGTTCGCACATTCGCTATATGCGTGCCGGCATGCTGGACGTGATGCATCAAGATTATATTCGCACCGCGCACGCCAAGGGCTTGCGCGAGCGCGCCGTTATCGCCAAGCACGCGTTCAAGAACTCGATCATCCCGCTAGTCACGATCATTGGCTTGGAGATTCCCGGTCTTTTTAACGGCGCGCTCATTACCGAAACGATTTTCTCGTGGCCCGGGATGGGCAGATTGTTTTTCACACAAGGCATCGAACGCTCTGACTATCCGATTATGATGGGCATTCTGATGTTAAGCGCAACGCTGATCGTTGTGTTCGGATTGGTGACGGATGTCGTCTACGCGTTTCTCGATCCAAGAATTCGATTTGATTAGGTTAGGGAAATATGCAAGCACAACTTTCGCTCCCGGCTTCGAACATTGACTGGCAAGCGCGCATGCGCCCGCAAGAATCGTTCAGCGCGCTCGTGTGGCGGCGTTTTCTCAAACACAAGCCCGCCGTCGCCGGGCTTGTCGCGATCATCGCGATATTTTTGCTGTGCCTTTTGGTGCCGTGGCTCACCAACTATGATCCCGGCAAGACGAACGTAGATATTATTCGTCAGCCGCCGTCGCTCGCGCACATTTTCGGCACGGATGAACTTGGGCGCGATCTTTTCATCCGCTTGTGGGACGGCGGACGCATCTCTATTCTCATCGGCATCGCAACAATGGTGATCGCGATTTTTATCGGTACGCTGGTCGGATCGCTCGCCGGCTTTTATGGTGGACGCATTGACAATCTCTTGATGCGCTTCACTGACTTTATGCTTTCCATTCCGCAATTGTTCCTGCTGCTCTTGTTCGCACAACTTTTGCGGAGCACGAACGATCCGCGCCTCAGCGCGGGACCCATGCCGATCATCGTTATCATCGGCATTTTGTCGTGGACCGGCGCGGCGCGTCTCGTGCGCGGACAATTTCTTTCTCTCAAGAACAAAGAATTTGTCGAAGCCGCGAAAATGTCCGGCGCGCGCAACCTGCGCATTATGCTCCGCCATATTTTGCCGAACGCGGCAAGTCCGATCATCGTCTCTGCCACTCTGCGCGTCGGCGCGGCGATCATCACCGAATCCACTTTGAGTTTTCTTGGGTTTGGCGTTCAACCGCCGACGCCGACGTGGGGCAATATGCTAAAAAACGCGCAGGCGCAAATGACGTACGCACCGTGGACCGCGATTTTTCCCGGTCTCGCGATTCTCGTGACCGTGCTCGCGCTGAATTATATCGGCGACGGCTTGCGCGACGCGCTCGACCCGCACCACGTTGAATAAAAAGTTGTCGGGGCGTTTACGCCCGATTCGCGCGCGGCTGTTGAAACGACGGGCGTAAACGCCCTTTCACGATTTGACCGGAAAGAGGGCAAAGAGACACATAGACGCTCTTTGCCCTTTCTGATTTTTTCATTAGGAGTAAAGTGCCAAGCACACCCGAACTCAAACAACGCGCGATTGCCGCGATTGACGCGCGGCGCGACGAATTTATCCGCGTCAGCAGTACGCTCCACGCGAATCCCGAACTCGCGTTCAAGGAATTCAAATCCGCCGCGCTCTTGTGCGACACGCTGGAACAGAATGGCTTGACTGTGCAACGCGGCATCGGCGATTTCGAAACCGCTTTTCGCGGTGAAGCGCGCGGAAAAAATTCCGCGCCGACCATCGCGATTCTCGCCGAATACGACGCGTTGCCGGACATCGGGCACGCGTGCGGGCATAATTTAATTGGCACCGCGGCGATTGCCGCCGGCATCGCGCTTCAGCACGTGATTGCCGATTTGCCGGGACGCGTCGTCGTCATCGGCACGCCGGCGGAAGAAGGCGGCGGCGGAAAAATTCGATTGCTCGAATGCGGCGCTTTCAAGGACGTGGACGCCGCGCTGATGTTTCATCCGGCGAGCCGCACGATGACGACGCGCGGTTCGCTCGCGTCCATGCGTCTTAAGATCGAATTCATCGGCAAGGCGTCGCACGCCGCCGCCGCGCCGGAAGACGGCATCAATGCGCTCGAAGCCGTCATTCTTACTTTCAACAACGTCAACGCCTTGCGTTTGCATTTGAAACCCGACGCGCGCGTGCACGGCATTATCACGAACGGCGGCTCCGCCGCGAATATTATTCCGGCGTACGCGGCGGCGACGTTTTCCGTGCGCGCGGCGTCGCAAAAATATGCGCGCGAAATTGCAGAGCGCGTGATTCAATGTGCGCGCGCCGCGGCGACCGCGACGGGCGCGGAGTTGAAGCATTCGGTCTCCGGCGGGTACGCTGAAATGATTCCGAATCCAACGATGGCGCGCGTCTTTGCGGATAATTTGAACGCGCTCGGCATCGAGGTCAATTCGCCGCGCGTGAATGAACGCATGGGCTCAACGGATATGGGCAACGTGAGTCAGGTTGTGCCTTCCATTCATCCCTATCTTGCGATCGCGCCGAATGGAACCGCCGGGCATACGTTGGAATTTCGCGCGGCGGCAATTTCGCCGGCGGGAATGGATGGAATGATCAATGCGGCAAAGGCGATGGCGATGACCGCGATTGATTTGCTCGGCGCGCCGGCATTGCTTCAGCAAGCGAAGCAGGAATTTGAACGCGCTGGACGAAAAGAGATTGCCGCGGAGTAAAGACCGGCGTTGCGTTTCCCAATCCATTACCCATTTGCTTTTGCCAAAAAAGTATGATTTGCCTATAATTCGCCGCGCAAAACCAGAGCGAAAAAACTATAAGGAGGATAAGGCAATGATGACGCGTATTCGTTGTCGCGATCACCGCTGTGCTTTCAACAAGCGCGGCATTTGCACCACTACCGAAATCGAATACGATCCTGACTCGGGTTGCCTCACTATGGAACCGCGTGAGAAAGGCGAAAAGGAAGAAAAAAAAATCGGCGATGAGGAATTAGAAGAAGAATTGGAAGACGAAGACGAGGAGGAAGACGACGACGAGGAAGACGAAGACGAAGAAGACTGGGATGAAAATAAGGACGAGGATTGGGAAGGACAGCGACGACCGAGTACCCCGCGATGACCCCGCTTCACCCTCCCGTCACGATCCGCGCTGTGTGCGGCGCGGACGAATTCGCCGCCGTTGAGCAAGTTCAGCGTCGCGTCTGGGAAATGCCAGATTGGCGCGAAGCCGTGCCCGCCAACCTTTTGATCACGATTCAAAAGAATGGCGGGCTTGTTCTTGGCGCGTACGCCGGCGATCAATTGATCGGTTTCGCGCTCGGGTTTCTGGGCGCGGAATCCGCGTTGGGGCAGACGAAAATCAAACACGCGTCGCATATGCTCGCCGTGTTGCCGGAATATCGCGCGCGCGGCATTGGCGTCCGCCTCAAACTCGCGCAACGCGACGCGGCGCGCGCGCAAGGGCTGGACTTGATGACGTGGACGTACGATCCATTACAAGCCTTGAACGCGACGCTCAACTTGTGGCGGCTGGGCGCGATCGCGCGGCGATATCTGCCGGATGCGTACGGCGAAATGAATGACGGCTTGAATGCCGGAATGCCCTCGGATCGCTTCGAAGTTGAATGGCGGCTGAACGCGCCGCGCGTTGTCGCGCGCGCGCAAGCCGAGCCGCCGAAAGCCGATTGGGACGCGCTCGCGCGCGCGGGCGCGCGCGAAATTTTTCGCGTCGTGGTGGATGCCGCGCAATTGCCGCGCATCGAATTCGTCAATGAAATTGACGGCGACACGCTCCTCGTCGAAATTCCGGCGCGGCTAGGGCAGATCAAGTCCGCCGCGCTCGCGTGCGCGCGCGAATGGCGCGCCCACACGCGCGATATTTTTCAACGCGCGTTCGCGGCGGGCTATCGCGCGGACAATTTTGTGTGGGCAGAGCGCGCCGGCATCCCGCGCGCCGCGTATGTGTTGCGAAAAGAAATCGAGAGTTTGGAATGAAAGTACAACCCGCGTATGATTGCCGGTGATCTCGCGCTCGCGCGCGAAATTCATCTCACGCGCGCGCAATGGCTCCGCGCCGCTTTGATCGGCGTCTGCTTCATCGCGAGTCTGGGCGCTGTTTTGGCGATTCAACCTCTGCCAGATTCCCCGCGCCTCGAACTCGGCAAAGTCAGCCCCAAAACTATTCTCGCGCCCGAACGCGTTACCTTTGCGAGTCAGGCGCAAACTCAAGACGCGCGCGCGAAAGCCGAAGCGCTCGTCAAAGACGTATACGATGCGCCGGACGCGAATCTCGCGCGCGAGCGCGTGCGCTTGACGCGGCGCGTCTTTGAATACGTGGATACGGTCCGCCACGATCCGTACAGCGACGCCGCCGCGAAACTCGAATGGGTGCAAGCAATTCCGAACGTCGCGTTGCCGACGCTGACCTTGACGCGCACGCTCGGCGCGGACGAAAATTTATTTCATCGCCTCGTCACAGAAACGCTCTACGTCGTGGATGGCGCGATGCGCGAAGAAATTCGTCCGCCCGATTTTGCCGCCGCAGTGGCGAAATTGCCGTCGCGCGTGAGTCTCGCGCTGGCAGTGGACGAAGCCGACTTGGTCGCGCAATGGGCGCGTCTCTTTATCAGCCCCAATAGTTTTTTCAACCCGCAACGCACCGCCGAGCAACGCGCGATCGCGCGTGAACGCGTCGGCACCGTTTATCGCGCGATTGAAAAAGGCGAAGCCGTCGTGCGCGAGGGCGAAGTCGTGACCGCGCTCGCCTGGGAAGCGTTGGACGCGCTCGGCATTTTGCGCGCGCGCGTAACGACGCTGGATGATGCGCGCGCGTTTTTGCTCGCGGCGTTGCTTGCCGCTTACCTTTTGCTTTATCTGTGGCGTTTTCGCCGCGCGTTAATTGCGTACCCGCGCGCATTGGGACTGATCGCGTTTCTTTTAGTCGCCGCCGCCGCCGCCGCCAAAGGGTTGATTGGCGAGGTCGCCGCGTTGGGTTTCTTGTTGCCGGTCGCCGCCGCGCCGATGTTGATCGCGGTCTTGATTGATCCGCTCACCGCGCTCGCCAGCACGATCCCGGTCGCGTTGATTCTCGGTTTCGCGGCGCCGCTATCGCTGGAATTGACGCTGTATGCGTTGCTCGGCGGCATCGTCGGCGCGATCACGTTAACGCGCATCGAACGCGCATCCGCATTTCTAAAAAGCGGCGCGATCATCGCGGCGATGAACGCCGGCATGATTGTTGTCGTGCGGTTCGGCGGCGAAACGGATGGGTTGCGCTTGGCGCAAGAATTGCTTGCCGGCGTCGCGAACGGCGCGCTCGCCGGGCTGATTGCGTTGGGGAGCGTCCTGATTCTCGGTCGCGTTTTTGGCATTACGACTTCCATGGATCTTTTTGATTTGGCGCGGCCGACGCATCCCTTACTCCAAAAACTTTTGCGCGACGCGCCCGGCACGTATCATCATAGTTTGATCGTGAGCCAGTTGGCGGAACAAGCCGCGCAAAGCATCGGGGCGGATGCGCTCTTGGTGCGTGTCGGCGCGTATTATCACGACGTCGGCAAAAGCGATAACCCGCACGCGTTTATCGAAAATCAATTGGATGGCGTCAATATTCACGACACGCTCGATCCGCACACCAGCGCGGCGATCGTGATTGATCACATCGCGAGCGGCTTGGCATTGACCGCGCGTTATCATTTGCCGGCGCGCTTGCGCGAATTTATTCCGCAACATCACGGCACGACGCTCGCGGCATATTTTTTTCGCCACGCGAGCGCGACTACGCCGGTGAATGAAAACGATTTTCGTTATCCCGGTCCCAAACCGCAATCGCGCGAAGCGGCGATCTTGATGCTCGCCGACAGCGTCGAGGCGACCGCGCGCGCCGAACGCCCGGCGACGCCGGAAAAAATTCGCGAGCTGATCGCGCGCATTGTCGCCGAGCGTTTGCGCGAAGGGCAGTTGGACGAATGTGATTTGACCTTGCGCGATCTCCCGCAAATTCAAAATGCGTTCGCGAGCGTTTTGCAAGGGCTGTTTCATCCGCGCATAAAATATCCAGAAGTCAAAGCGCAGACGACAGATGACAGATGACAGACAACAGATGACAGACGACAGACGACAGATGATAGACGACAGATGACAGAATGTAAATGAGCATCAGCATCCGAATCCAGCGCCAATTTTCCTCGCGCGTTTCGCGCGCGCGGCTCGAACGGATCGCGCATAAAGCGCGGCGCGCGGAAAACGCGCGTGGCGATATCGCGATTTACGTTACGACCGACGCGGAAATCCGCGCGCTGAACAAAAAATTTCACGCGACCGACGCGGCGACGGATGTGTTGGCGTTTCCGTCGCGTGATCGCGACGAAATCGGCGACATTATTATTTCGTACGAGACCGCGCGCGGGAACGCGCGTCGCGCGGGCTGGCGCATCGCGGATGAATTGGAATTGCTTGTCGTGCATGGTATATTGCATTTGCTCGGCTATCAAGATCACGCGCCGCGCGCGCGGGCGCGAATGTGGAAACGACAGCGCGAGATTCTTGGAACAGAGATACCCGTTTTCTCCGAGAAAACGGGTATCTGACCGCCCCTCTGCTTCCCTGCATTGAATCCAAAAGGAGCCTGTCTTTGAATTACAACGTCACTGAAGTTCGCACTCACTTTCCTTCGCTCCAAAACGGCGCGATTTTTTTCGACAACCCCGCCGGCACGCAAGTGCCGCAACCAGTGATGGATGCGATTCGCGATTATTATCTCACCGCGAACGCGAACAACGGCGGCGCATTCGCTACGTCGCAACGCTCGGACGCGATCATCGCGGAGGCGCGCAACGCCTTTGCCGATTTTCTCAACGCCAAATCGCCGGACGAAATTGTTTTCGGTCCGAATATGACGACGCTGACGTTCAGCGTCGCGCGCGCGCTCGGCAGATTTTTGGATGAAGGCGATGAGATCATCGTGACGCGGCTCGATCACGACGCGAATATTTCGCCGTGGACCGCGCTCGAAGAACGCGGCGTCGTGATCAAATGGGTGGATTTTCACACGGACGATTGCACGCTGAATATGGCGGATTTTGAAAAGCATCTCTCGACCAGAACGCGTCTCGTCGCGATTGGCGGCGCGTCGAACGCGGTCGGTACGCTGAACGATTTGCAAACGCTGACCGACCTCGCGCATATGGCGGGCGCGACCGTGTTTGTGGACGCGGTGCATCTCGCGCCGCACGCGCCGATTGATGTGCAAGCATTGAATTGCGATTTGCTCGCGTGCTCGGTGTATAAATTTTACGGTCCGCATCTCGGCGTGTTGTGGGGCAAGTACGATCTGCTCGACCGGCTGTCGGCGTACAAAGTACGTCCCGCCGGCAATAATCCGCCGGATAAATTTGAAACCGGCACACAAAATCACGAGTGCATCGCCGGCGCGCTCGCGGCGGTGAATTATCTCGCGAGTGTCGGCGAAAAGTACGGCGCGCCATTCGCCGCAGCGTACTCGAAATTTAGCGGCAGGCGTTTGCATTTGAAATCCGCGCTCGCCGCAATCAAAGCGTACGAAAAAGAACTCGCGGCCCGGCTCGTCGCCGGCTTGAACGAAATTCGCGGCGTCACATTGTACGGCATTGCCGATTTCGCGCGCTTTGATTATCGCGCGCCGACGTTTGCAATCACAGTCGAAGGCAAAACGCCGCGCGCAATCGCGGAGGCGTGTGGGCGCGAAAATATATACGTTTGGGACGGCAACTATTACGCGCTCGAAGTGATGCAACGCTTGGGCTTGCAAGAACGCGGAGGCGCGGTGCGAATCGGTTTGGCGCATTACAATACCGCGCAAGAAGTGGATCGGTTTTTGGAAATACTGAAGAAGGTCGTCTAGTTTCATTGTTTGAATGTTTCAATGTTTCAGTGTTCCGAACATTGAAACGCTCCAACATTGAAACAGTGAAACTTGCGTTTGGAGGGGAACAATGCTCGCGAATCGAATCCAGTTTTTCACCGAATCGGTGATCCGCGAAATGACGCGGCTGGCGAATCAGCATAACGCGGTCAATCTCGCGCAAGGAATGCCGGATTTTGAAACGCCGCAAGAATTAAAAGACGCGGCGTGCCGCGCGATTCAGGACGGCTACAATCAGTACGCGATCACGTGGGGCGCGCCGGCGTTGCGCCAAGCGATCGCGGAAAAAGCGCGGCGATTCAACGGCATCGCGGC